>JAAGKN010000863.1_pt1 | contig 54825 bp, 48 predicted proteins | sample 6206371 | NCBI WGS metagenome assembly JAAGKN01 (sample SAMN11533720, study PRJNA540317) | gut metagenome | isolation source: fecal pellets from male and female animal of same cohort | host: Peromyscus leucopus | place: USA:CA | collected 2017
AGTTTGACCGCGGATACATCTCTCCTTACTTCGTAACCGATTCCGAAAGAATGGAATGCGTACTGGAAAACCCGTATCTCATCATCACGGATAAAAAGATTTCCTCTATGAATGAACTCTTGCCCGTGCTGGAAAAAATCGTACAGAGCGGCAAACAGTTCCTCATCATCGCCGAAGACGTAGACGGCGAAGCCTTGGCCACCCTGGTGGTAAACAAACTGCGCGGCACCTTGAAAGGCTGCGCCGTTAAAGCCCCCGGCTTTGGCGACAGACGCAAAGAAATGCTGGAAGACATCGCCATTCTGACGGGCGGGGATGTGCTCTCCGAAGAACGCGGCATTAAGCTGGACAAAGCCGAACTCGCTATGCTCGGCCAGTGCGCCCGCGTGGTGATTGACAAAGAAAACACCACCATCGTCAGCGGCAAAGGCAGCAAAGAAGCCATCGCCGCGCGTGCCGAACAAATCCGCAAACAGATTGAAAACTCCAAGAGCGAATACGATAAAGAAAAACTTCAGGAACGCTTGGCCAAGCTCTCCGGCGGCGTAGCCGTTATCAGCGTAGGCGCGGCCACGGAAACCGAACTTAAAGCCAAAAAAGCCAAAGTGGAAGACGCCAAAAACGCCACCAAAGCGGGCGTGGAAGAAGGCCTCGTTCCCGGCGGCGGTGTGGCGTTGGCCCGCAGCCAAAAAGCGTTGGACGCTTTAAAAGCCGATAACGAAGACGTCCGCACCGGTATTAACATCGTCCGCAAAGCCTTGACGGCTCCTTTGAAACAAATCGCCGTCAACGCGGGGTTGGACGGAGCGGTAGTCGTGGACAACGTGCTTAAAATGACGGGCGCGGCCGACGGTTACGACGCGGACAACGACACCTACTGCGATCTGCTCAAAGCCGGCGTAGTGGACCCGGCCAAAGTGGTCCGCACCGCCTTGGAAAACGCCGCCTCTATCACCGGCACCGTGCTCCTCACCGAAACCTTGGTGGCGGACGCGCCGGAAAAAGAAGGCCACTCCCACGGCCCGGCTATGCCCGGCATGGGGGGAATGGGCGGTATGATGTAATTTAAACCGTTACGTACAAAACCGGGCTCCAACAGGGCCCGGTTTTTTGTTGCGCAAACCAAGCTCCACAAGGCCTGGGTCGGTTAGCCCTGGAAATTTTACGAAAAAATACATAGAATAATAATAAAGAAGCATTTCATCCCCCAGGAGAGCAACATGAAACGTATTTTAGCAGCAGTAATATGTTTGTTTAGCGCGGCTACATTATTTGCCCAAGCCAAAGTCAACCGGATGGCCATTCAACAAAAAATGAGTTCATCCTCCTCTACCAATGCGCACAAAAAAGGCGTATTGATGATTAAACTAACCGTGGACGCCAGTTTTCAGGACGTGGACGCCAATAACGACCCTATTGAAAAAGAATGCCCCGCCGTACGCATTGCCCCCAATACATTGCTGGCTTCCCGCGCGTGTATTGATTTAAGCGGAGTAGGCACTTTAGTAGGGTACAGAGGCGCAGGAGCCGAACCGGAACGTTCCAAACATAAAGTAAGCAGATGGATTGAAAACATCAAGGTGGAAGGTGTTACCCTGGGGAAAGATAAATTCCGCCAAAACGATTTGCTCTTGGCTATTGCGGTAGACGGAAAAAACGAAAAAATTAAAAAAGCCGTACAAAAAATGCCGATTACGGATTTATTCGTCGCCAACAACCCTCAAAAATTGAAAGATACCTTCCCGAAAATGACGCTCAACCGCGACGATGCTTTTTGGGGCCGCGAATGCGCGGAGGTAGATATTGTAAACATCTGTACGGAACAGCAGTGTTTTCAGGTTTGCTGGAAATGGATTGACGGAAAAACAGGAGACCCCGTTTTCGGCAGAAACCCGGATACCAATAATTTAGAATACTTATTGGGTTTTAACAGATGTAATTCTGACAAAGACGGACGCAATGGCAACAGATGGTACCACTTTTTGTCTAAATCCTCGCTGGACTTCTTAAAAAATAACGTAACTGCCAGCGACTGGGCTTATATAAACGCCCATAAAAAAGATGAAAATCTTTATAAATAGCCGTTTGTTTTCACTATATCAAAAACCCTCCGCCAAAAGCGGAGGGTTTTTATTTATATTCATTTCCTAACCCAAAAAGCAATCCTCCTTTTTAACTCAAAATTTCCTACAATAAAAGTATCTTACTATAGGGGGAATATATGGCAACAAATCCGATGTTAAACGAAAGAGCGTTTGAACGCGCCCGCGAAAACGCGCGCTCCGCTTATCAAGCAATGACCGTACAAGGCACCATCAACAAAACCTTTGCCTTGTTGTTTATCTGCGTACTGGGGGCGATGATTTCCTGGACGCATTACCAAAGCTTTGCCGCTTTCTTATGGCCGGTGGCGATTGCGGGCTTTGTAGCCGCGCTGGTTACGTCTTTTAAACCGAACTTGGCTCCTTTTACCGCACCCGTCTATGCGTTTTTGGAGGGGCTCTTTTTGGGCACCGTTTCGGCCGCCTATAACGCGCAGTTCCAAGGCATTGTGTTTAATGCTGTGGCGGCTACCGTACTGGTGTTTTTTGTGATGCTGTTTGTGTACCGCACGGGGCTTATTAAAATGTCGCGCGGATTAATGGTGGGTATTTTTTCAGCCACCGCAGCCATTGCGCTTTTGTATTTGGGCTCTATGGTATTGTCGCTTTTTGGCGTAAGCACGGCGTATTTAACGTCCTCGTCGCCGCTGTCCATTATCATCAGCATTGTGGTTTGCGCGGTAGCGGCATTCAACTTTTTAATGGATTTTTATTTTATAGACCAAATGACAGGCCTCTTTGCCGCCCCCAAATACATGGAATGGTACGCGGGGTTCGGCCTTTTGGTTACGCTCGTGTGGCTGTACATTGAAATTTTGAACCTGCTTGGCAAGCTTCAGCGCAGATAAGACCGTGCCGAAGGCGTCCAAATTTTGTAAAATTTAAGGGATAAAAAGCCCGCATTTTTAATGAGGGCCAACGTTAAACAAGGAGTCTAGGAAAAGTATGAATTTTGACAGCATCAAAAAAATTCAGGATATGGACCTGAAAGACAAAAAAGTGTTGGTACGCGTGGACTATAACGTACCTTTGAAAGACGGTAAAGTAGATAACAACAAACGCATCGTCGCTACCGAAAAAACCATTAAACACCTTTTGGAAAACAACTGCCGCGTAGTGCTCGTCGCCCACTTGGGCCGCCCGAAAGGCAAAGTCTGCCCGGAATTCAGCCTGGCTCCCGTGGCCGCCGAAGTGGAAAAATTGTTCGGTGTGCCGGTGCACTTTGCGTCCGACTGCGTAGGCCCGGAAGCCGATAAAGTGGTTGCCGAAACGAAAAACGGCGAAATCGCCCTCTTGGAAAACCTCCGCTTCCACGCTGAAGAAGAAAAGAACGACCCCGAATTTGCCAAACAGCTCGCCAAACACGGCGAAGTGTTCGTGCAGGAAGCCTTTGGTACGGTGCACCGCGCCCACGCTTCCACCAGCGCCGTGGCGGAATTTTTGCCCGGCTGCGCGGGTTACCTCGTGCAGAAAGAAGTGGAATTTTTGGGTAAAGCCCTTGAAAACCCGGCCCGCCCGTTTGCGGCTGTGGTCGGCGGCGCCAAAGTGTCCGACAAAATTATGCTGCTTAACAATTTGATGGACAAAGTAAACGTTCTCGTCATTGGCGGCGGTATGGCTTACACGTTCCTGAAAGTACAGGGTTACGAAATCGGCAAATCTTTGTTTGACGCCGAAAAAGAAAACGAAGCCAAAGCCGTTTTGGCCAAAGCCCAGGAAAAAGGCGTTAAAATCTTGCTGCCCGTAGACCACATCTGCGGCAAAGAATTCGCCGAAACCACGGAACCCGTCCTCGTAGAAGACGTTAACATCCCGGCCGACTTGATGGGCCTTGATATCGGCCCCAAAACGGTGGAACTGTTCCGCAACGAACTTTTAAACTGCAAAACCATCTTCTGGAACGGCCCCATGGGCGTGTTTGAATTCCCGAACTTCGCCAAAGGCAGCTTTGCCGTTGCCCAGGCGATGATTGACGCCACCAAAGCCGGCGCCACCACGATTATCGGCGGCGGCGACAGCGTGAACGTGCTTAAAAAAGGTAAATTCAACCAGAAAGAACTGTCGCACGTTTCCACGGGCGGCGGCGCCAGCATGGAATTTGTGGAAGGGAAAGAACTTCCCGGACTCGTTGCGCTGGCAAAATAAACTCTTACACAAACAAAACCCTCCGCAAAGCGGGGGGTTTTGTTATTTCGTCCGGGGAAGGAATTGCCGGGCTTGGTCGCATTGGCGAAATAAGACGGCAAGTCTTTTCGGACAATTAACAAATTAACTGACACAAACCCGCCCTCGGCTGTTAGAGGGCGGGGCTATTTTATACCGAAAAGAACTTCCCGGACTCGTTGCGCTGGCGAAATAAACTCTTACACAAACAAAACCCTCCGCAAAAGCGGGGGGTTTTGTTATTTAGTCCGGGGAAAGAACTTCCCGGCTTAGTGGCCTTGGCCAAATAAGACGGCAAGTCTTTTCGGACAATTAACAAATTAACTGACACAAACCCGCCCTCGGCTGTTAAGAGGGCGGGGCTATTTTATACCGAAAAGAACTTCCCGGACTCGTTGCGCTGGCCAAATAAATTCTTACACAAACAAAACCCTCCGCACTTTATCAAAAAAAAAAAACGGGTCAAGACTGTTCTAAAAAAGTATAATAACTACGCTAACCGGGAGGAGAGCTATGGCTTCCAGCATTGAATTTATAGAATACATCTGCGGGCAAATCGCACAGGCGGGGGAAATAAACTACCGCAAAATGTTTGGCGAGTATTGCATTTATTGCGACGGCAAGCCCGTGGCCCTCATCTGCGATAACCAGTTTTTCGTCAAAATTACGCTGGAAGGACAAAAGGAGTATCCCGCCCTTTCGTCTGCCGCGCCTTATCCGGGCGCCAAACCCTATTTTTTGCTGGAAGACACTGACGACACTAAAATGTTGTCCGCCCTTGTTAAGCTAACGGCCCGACATACGCCCGCGCCTAAAAAACGCGCCAAAAAATCCACGCATTCCTAAAAAAATGCTATAATAACGGTGTTATTTTTACAGGAGAATTCCCGAATGTACACTTTAATTTTGACGTTGCATTTCATCGTTTGCATCCTGCTGATCTTGCTGGTACTTTTGCAAAGCGGCAAAGGTTCCGCTGCTGGCATTTTTGGCGCCTCCGGCGCGGACAACCTGTTCGCCAGCCCGACGGCTTTTAACGCCATTAACAAATTTACGGCTATTTTGGCGCTGATTTTAATGTGCACCTCCATCACGCTGACGATTGCCTCCAACAAAAAATCGTCCGCTTCCGTATTGGATCACGTTAAAATCCCGGCGGCTTCCGCGCCCGCTGAAGCCGGTAAATAATTTATCTCCCCGCTTGGCGGGGAGGATTTTTCCGGCAGAGTTGCAGAACCGTTTATTTTTTGCTAGAATATAACGGTAGCAGGAAAACAGTTCTTTACATAACCCTCTAAGTAAAAGTTTTCGCGCAGGTGGCGGAATTGGTATACGCGTGCGTTTGAGGGGCGCATGCCGCAAGGCTTGAGGGTTCGAGTCCCTCTCTGCGCATATTTAATAAAAAACCCAGGTTAAAAAATAGCCTGGGTTTTTTTATTAAATCTTAAGACAGAGAGCACACCAACTGCTTGGTGTGCGCAGGGACGAGAAAGGCGCAGCGATGTTTTTGTTTGAGGCCTTGGCCCGAAAGGCAAAAACCGCGAGCCCGGCCTGCAGGAAAATTCCGTCAGGAATTTTACCGGAAGGCGAGTCCCTCTCTGCGCATATTTTACCGTCGTATGATGACAAAATTGCCGACACTGTAACATAGTGTCGGCAATTTTTTATGCCTGAAATTAAACCCGGCCAAAATTGACCGGGTTTTTTAACATATTCCAAATAATTGCCGCTTACGGGAGTTCATACAACCGGTAAGACCACTGGCTTCCGGCCAGCCGCCCGCCCATTACTTTTTCGCAAAAACTTCCGGCGGACTGTTTAAATCCACTCCCCGTCCATTCCCAGCAATACATCCGGTCCGCTTCTAAAAATGCGCTGGCGGTCTGCGGATGCACAAACGTAAACCCGCCGCATTTATAAGGCCCGTCAAGAAACATAGAAGAAGATAAATAGTGCGGCGCGCTAAAATGATTATTCACAATTAATTCATACCGTTCGTTGCCGCGGCTGTCCTGCGTCGTCAATCCACACTGGGAATTACGCCCTTTATTTTCTAGCGGGATATCAATATCCAGCTCGTCAAAACTGCGGGGATAGGTGGAATTGGCAAGGAAAAACGCTTCCTGCGCCGTCGCCAGCGTACGCGTAACAGAACGGAGTTCCGCCGCGCGGCTTTTCCACACCGCCTTGGTGTATTGCGGCAACGCAACAGACGCTAATATGCCAATAATTAACACAACCACTAATAATTCTATTAAGGTAAATCCTTTCATCTGTATTTCTCCATTAAAAAAGTCATGCCGAAGCGTTGTAGTTCGGCATCTCCCTTTTTAACGAAACAAACAATACAAGGGAGATGGCGTACAGAAACACTACGGGATGACCTTACTTTATCAAAAAAAAAAACGAATCAACCCCCTTGCAAGGGGCTGGTGTTCCAGCCTTGCCTGGAGCACAGCAATAGACGGTGCTTCTGGCCGGAAGAGAATAACATAAGGGTATCAGCTGTCTGCAAGTCCCCAGAGCAGGGGCTCCTTACTTGTCCGCGCTCTTCTGATTAATTAAGCCACACAGTTTTGGGTATATTGCCAACTCCTTAGCGGCACCTCTACCAATCTTAACCACATCCAAAAATGATAAAATTTAATATATGAATAACCGCTTTTTTTCTCCTTTAGCCGCCGCCTGGATTTGCTGGGCAATCGTGGGGCTTTCGCCCGTTGCGGGCAAATACGCCGTCGGTGTTATCAGCCCGGCCCTGCTCGTATTTTTGGGCACGCTTATCGGCGTACTCTATTTTGCGCCGTGGATTACAAAAAATAAAAAGTGGGGGGAATTACTGGCCCCTGAAACCTGCTGGAAGTTCCTGTTCATCGGCACGTTCGGCACCGCCCTGCCGTTTACTATTTCGCTTATCGCGCTGCACTACACCACGCCGGGCAACGCCGCCATTTTACAACAGTCTGAATTATTTTATTCGCTCCTGTTTGCGGCTATTTTTTTGAAAGAATTCCCCAGTAAAGCCCAACTGGCGGGGAGCGCGCTTATCGTATTGGGCGTACTCATCATATTAGTTAAAGAGCAATATACGCCGCGCTGGACGGGGGATTTGTTAATTGTCGGCAGTACGTGGATGCTGCAGGCCGGGTCCACAGTAGCCAAAAAACTGCCCAAACATTTAGACCACCGCGTCATCGGTATGGCGCGCAACTTGTTTGCCCTGCCCGCCTTAATTGTTATCTTGGCGGTGATGTGGCTGTTAAAAGAAAACTTTACGCTTGCGCCCAATGCGCGTATGTTTGCGGTGCTGGCTTATACGGGCCTGTTAAAATATGGCCTGGCGATGGTAGTATGGTACAAAGCCATCCGCGCGCTGGACTTAAGCAAAGTAACGGCTATTTACTTGTCTTATCCCATATTATCCCTGCTGATTTCCGCCGCCCTTGGGCTGGAAACCCCTACCGTTTACCAGTGTATCGGGCTTGCGGTTACGTTTGCGGGAGCGTACTGGGTCAGCGCGACGGTAAAAAAAGAAGGACATTAATCTTCCAAAGCATCCCCGGAATGAAGTACAATATAAATAATGTTTAATATTTCGCCTCTTATCGCTGTTTGGATTGCCTGGTTCGCCACCGCCGCCAATCTTGTTATTGGCAAAGCGGCGGTGCCGTATGTTACATCCGCACTGTTTTTACTGTTGGCCTGTTCTGCCGCCGGGCTGATGTTCCTGCCGTATCTGCTAAAAAACAATAACTGGAAAATGTTAACCGATAAAAAGGTATGGCCCCAATGTTTGGCTATGGGCACTTTTGGCACGGCCCTGCCCATGACGGTGTTTATGATTGCGCTTAACTACACTACCCCCGTTAACGGTTCCATTTTAAACCAGTTTGAAATTATTTATTCACTCATTTTATCGTACCTCATTTTAAAAGAACGCCCCACCCTGCGCCAGCTGGGCGGCTCTTTACTGATTGTTTTGGGCGTAGGTATGCTTTTGTGGCAGGCGGGAACTTCCGTCCAGTTAAAAGGGGATCTTATGATTATCGGCTGCTTATGGATGTTCCAGCTAAGCCATATCTTTGCCAAAAAACTGCCCGGCCATATGGAGCCGCAGTTAATCGCGGCGGCGCGCGCGCTGTTTGCCATTCCCGCGCTGGGCGTATTGGTGGCGTACTTGGCGGTGTTCCAGGGGCCGCTGATGTTTGAAAGCAATGCCATTTTGTGGAGTATGCTCTTTTTATGCGCGTTTGTCAGCTATTTTTTGGGCAATACGTATTGGTACCGGGCCATCCGCAATATGGACTTGGGCAAAGCCACCGCCATTATTTTATCCTACCCGGTAATGACGTTTGTTCTATCCGTCTGCCTGGGGCAGGACACGATTTCAATATATAAAGTGCTGGGGATGATTCTCGCCGTAGGCGGGGCCTATGTGGTAACCGGCATAGTCAAACAACAAGGAGAACAGAAATGAAAAAACTCGTTTTATTTGATTTGGACGGCACCCTCGTCAACGCCGGCGGCTGCGGCCGCACCGCGCTTACCAAAGCGATTGAAGAACTTTACGGCGTAAAGCCCGAGTTTGAACATTCCCTCATTTCCGGCCGGACGGATACGGACAATTTTGCAATCGTCTATTCTCTCGTTAAAAAAGGCAAAAAACCCACCGCCGCGGATATGAAAAAAATGAAAGCCAAATACTTGGAGCTTTTACCGCAGGAAGTGCACGCCTCCGTGCGCTGCAAACGCTACGACATTATGCCCGGCGTGGAAAAATTTTTAACCCTTCTCTCTAAAGAAAAAGACGTTATTTTAGGCCTCGGCACTGGCAACCTGGAAGAAGGCGCCAAGCTTAAACTGGAACCCAGCAACCTGGGCAAATTTTTTACCGTCGGCGGATACGGGGAAGACGGCCACACCCGCGAAGAAATGTTGCAAGCGGCCGTCAAACGCGCGGAAAAAAAATTTAAAACCCAAATCTTGCCGGAAAACGTCTACGTTATCGGCGATACCCACCGCGACATTGTAGCCGCCAAAAACTGCGGCTTCCACTCCGCCGCCATTACGGGGGGATTTGGCGAGGCGCAAAAACTCCAGCGCGCCGCCGCCGAGCTGGAAATGAAAGATTTTAAAGATTTAACCACCTTCTGCGTGTGGCTCGGCGTAAAAACCGACCCCAAAGGCGTAAAACGCGGCAGCTATATTATGCCCGCAAGCGCCATTGAACACGTATTTTTCAGCCGCACCGGCATTGACGAAGACCGCTTGAAAATGCTCCGCATCAAAAAATACGAAGATTTGGAATCCGGCACCATAATGTAAGGAACTTTCTATGGAATGGTACACCGCAGCCGATAAATTTACAGAAGCGTTAGCCTCGTCCGACCCGACCCCGGGCGGGGGGGCGGCCGCCGCACAGGCGGGGGCCATGGGCTGCGCGCTTGCCATGATGGCCGTGGGCACCACGCTTAAACGCAAAGCCACGCCGGAAGCGGACAAACCCGCCCTGGAACAAAGTTTAAAACGCTTTGCCGCGCTAAAAAACGAATTAAAAAACTACGTTAAACAGGACGGCGAAGCCTATGCGGGCTTTATTACCGCCCAAAAATTGCCGAAAGACAACCCGCACCGCGCCCCCGCTATGCAAAACGCTTTGTGGAACGCGGCGGAAGTACCGGCGAACGCGGCTGCCGCCGCAGTACGCGCATTAAAAGAATTGGCCGTTGTGCAGGACAAAGTGGCCGACATTATCCTGTCGGACGTTGTCTGCGCCAGACACCTGCTGCAAGCCGGTATACGCTGCGCCGTGGAAAACATCCGTGCCAACCGCGCCTATATTACGAACCCGGACCAAGCCGCGGAGCTGGACGGCCAAATCGCCGCATTTTTAAAATTCTGTTAGAGGGTATTATGAGCGAAAAAGCAAATAAACGAAGCGGTATGCTGGGCACCATTTACAATATGCTGCCCGGAATTGACGACGATTACGCCGCCAAAATGGTTTATACGCTGGAAAATAAAAAATCGTTGCCCCAGCTCCAGCAAGACATTGCCGACATTGCCGCCCGTTTAAGCTCCGATTCGCCGATGACGGACACCATCGTCGCCAAAATTTTACTGGATGAAATTACCCTCAACGCCGCGCTGCGCCAACTGCGCATTTATAACAACGCCACTTCTATGACGGAACTTTGCGCCGCGCTGGAAGTCCCCGCCAAAGACACGTCCAAATTAATAGAAGTATACGCTTCTTTTTCCACGCGCAAATACTTTGACGAAGAATTCGCCGCCGCCCTCAAAGACGTGCAGGACAGCGATATGCCCGACCGCGAAAAAGCACTGTTTGCCGTTAACATCTTGCTCCAAAAAGCGGACGAGCTCCTTGCCCCTTCGGTCAAAAACGCCAAACAAAACAGAAAAGAAGTTTTTAAATTCGCCGATAAATACGGCCTTTCCGTCAAACTGACGGCGGACTTGGTTCACCTGTACACCCAACCGGCCAGCATTTCGTTTAAACAGGAATCGCGCCGCTTAATGGAACAGCTGCTTAAACAAAACCCGGATGCGCATCTCTGCGCTTCGCTCACCGCCCGGGCCATGCTCTGCACCATTACACCCAAGGACGCGCAAGACACCGCCCTGTTATCCAACTTGCTCAAAGGCCGCGTTTTAGAAGAAGATTTAATGATTATCGCCTGCCGTTATTTAAAAGCCAAATCGCCGGCGGATATCGTTACCACGTTTGAAACGGTGCTTAGAAAATTGCCGCACGTATCCGCGCCGGAAGAAAACCTGGGCCTGGCCGTACGGGTATTGGTGGACGGCACGGCCGAAAGCTTTGATAGTGCCACCCAAAAGGCCGCTTTGCGGCGGGACCGGGAGGTTCTTCGCAAAAGCCTGGCAAAAAACGGCCTTTACGCCGGATATGAATACGACTTGGCCGAACGCTTCGGCGGCAAAAAAACGTTTGCCCAATTGGACCGGGAAATGCACGACCTGCTGGAAACGCTTCCCCACTGTTCCCAGCCGCAAGACAATAAAGAACTTGCCTGCAAAGTGTTACTGGGGTCGCTCAGCCACGAAGAAGCCGCCAAACAGGCTAAGTACCTGCGCGATTTAAAGGCCCAAACGCTGACGCAAGGCCTTGCGCCCGAGATTATGAAAAGCTATTTGGGCACCAAACCGGCGGAAGAGATTTTACGCTTTTTTGAAGAGTCGCTCTCGCCATACACTTTTTGGAAGTCCGACCGGGAAAAACACGTTTTTGCCCTGCACTCGCTGGTGGGGGAATTAAACGGCACTTACAACCGCCGGATTTCGGAGTTTGTACTGGATATGCTGGAAAACGGCTCCTCTTTAGAACTGATGACGGATATGCTCTCCAACATTCAGACGAGAAAAGCAGGAAAAGAAGAGTTGGACCACCTGCTGAATATGTACAAACAAGCGCGCGTGGATTCCAACGCTTAACGCGCCTAAATAAAAACATTGTTAAATTACGGCATAATTTGCTATTCTGTTAACGTGCCGTTTTATATTTATTTTCAAGGGTGAAAAAATATGAGATACTGGGTCTACATTAACGACAAAGTAGAAGGTCCTTTTGAAGAGGACAAATTGGTAACGCTGCACGGTTTTACGCCCGACACGTTGCTCTGCGCCGAAGACGCCGCCAACGGCGGCAACCAAGAATGGGTGAAAGCTTCCTCCATTTTTGAATTTGATCAGGTGCCCGCGCAAGAACCGGCGCCCGCGCCCCAAACGTCTGCTCAAGCGCAGCCGGAGCAAAACACCGCCGCCAACGGCACAAACGATTTAGCCGCCCTGCTTCTTAGCAAGCTGGACGCACTGACCAGCCAAATTACCGGAATGCAAGCAAAGCTGGACGGTATGCAAACCAAATTGGACGAAGCCATCGTTACCGCCCAACAAACGCGTGATGCGGTAACCCCAAACGCCGCCCCGGCCTATATTCCGCCGCAGGATGAAGACGCGCACAGCAACACCATCACCCTTACCCGGCACGACCTCATCCCCGAAACGAATGAAGAAGCCCTTATTACCAATACGGAAAGCTTAGTCTCCAAAGCCGAAGACTTAGTGGCCGCCGCCAACAATCCGGCGGAACAGCCCCTTGATATGCTCGGCGGAGTGGATTTGGGCAACAACACGGGGGCGGAAGTGGCGCTGGGTTCCAATGCGGGAGAAGAAGTGGTGGTCAGCTCCGCCATGGATTCCTTATATAACGCCCGGTTAATGGAACAAACCCAGGAAGAAAAAGAAAGCACTTTCCAAGATTTGCTGACCCCGGCCCAAGCGCGGGATTTAGCCGCCCAGGCCCAAGCCGTTAAAGAACAAACCAATACGCTGGACCAGGCTTTAAAAGCGGCGGAAGACGCTCCCGCCGCGGACGCCGCCAAAGACGCCTTTTTAAACGAACTGACCGCCCAGCCGCAAGAAGACGTATTGGACCAGGTAATTAAAGAACGGGAAGCCGAAAAAACGAATAATTTAACAGCGGCCGCCGCTGTTGCCGGTGCCGCCGCAGGCTTGGCCGCCTTATCCGCCGCGGGAGAAGAAAAACAAGAAGCCCCCGCAGAAAAACAAACCCTGGATTTTACTGAAAACGACGAGCCCGCTTTAACCATCGCGCCGGACGCCAAACGCCCCGAAGTGCAGGAAGCGGTACTGCCCGCCGAACAAATGCCGGCTGACCAGCCCGCAGAAAAAACGGAAAAAGATGCCAACGCCGCCACCCGCACCGGTATGCTGCTGGACATCGTCAACAACGCGCCGGAACACCCGGAAATGCCTTCGTTGGATGACGCAGGCAAACCCGCCGCCCAAACGGAAGAAGCGCCCGAAAAAGAACACACCTTGCAAGAACTCGTTCCGGGAGCTCCCGCCGATACGCCGGAAGGAGTAATTATCACGGATGCGGACTTGAAAGACGCCTTTACCGAACACGAAGCGCAAACCGACCAAACGGTGGAAGAAATGTTCGGCATCGGCCAATCTGCGGCACAGCAGCAGCCCGCCGCCCAACAAGCCCCCCAAGAGCAGGCTATCCCGTCGTTGGACGCTATCGGCCAGCAAACGGCTGACCAGCCGCTCCCGGTAGGCAACCCGAACGATTTAACGGAAATTGAACTGAAAGAAGGTTCCACCTATTTAATTTCCGACTTTGTACCGCCCGCCCAAGCGGACGGCGGCAACGCGCTGCCCAAAGAACTGACCGGGCTCAACACCCAGCAGACGGCCCAAACGCAAGAACCTGAAAAAACGGAATTAACGGAAATCGTTTCCAGCACCCACCAAACGGAAAAACAAGGTCAAAAAAACGATAATATTCCGGAAGACGTAACCGTCTCCCAGGTAATTTTGGAAAACACCATTAAAACCAAACGCGGCGCGACGCTGGACATTAAAACGGTGCCGATGGTGCCGGATCCGGCCCAGTCCGAACGTTTACAGGTGGAAGGATTGGACGACGATATCAACGCCCAGCACGATATGAAAGCCGCCGACGACAAACCCGCCGGAAAAACCAAAATGGTTTTGGGCGTGTTGGTAGCCATTATTTTAGCCGCGCTTATTTATGGAATGCTCGCGTTTATGAACTTGATTCCCGCGCAGTTTAACGTATTCCACTCCAACCAGGCGCAGCAAGCCCAAATAGCGGAGGAAAACGCCCGGATGGAAGAAATGCTGGGCCCCACGCCGGATTATCAGGCGCCCCAGCCGCAAGCTGTGCAGGAACCGCAGCAGCCGGCCGTTAACCCGATGGACGCGGCCTTGGAAGAAGTGAAAAACTATCCGCTCGTAAACGGTTTTACGCTCAAAGAATTTATTGAAGCCAAACATCCGGCGGCGCAAAACCTGATTACCTGGGATATTTCCACCGCGGTGGACCCGGACAATTACTCCGTACTGGTAAAAGTTCCGCCGGAGAATCCGCAAAGCTTCAAAATCTCTTACCGCTTTAACTATAACACGGTAACCAAAGCGTTGGACCCGACGATCTCCGACGCCAAAAACTTGCTGGATTCCGTTAACCAAGGCGCGGGAATGCAACAACCCGCCCCGGCGATGTAATCCACCCAAACAATAGTTTTAAAAGCCCCGGAAAAATCCGGGGCTTTTTTGTGTACGAAAATGCGCCAGTTAAACCGGATACAAAGCCCCTCATTCCCGGCCCCCATAACGTTATGCCCCCAAAACTTCACCGCCGTTATCCACCAAATTCCCGCGGCAGTCCTCCTACAAACGCTCATTGCCCCGCCGGCCGCCTCCGCCGTCATTCCCCCAAAGCAGGCGGCCCGCAAGGGAGCTGTTTTTTTATCATTAAGGTCATCCTGAATTTATTTCAGGCTCTACTCTCTTTTGTAATTTATAATCGGACGGATTCCAGACTACAGCCTTCGGGAATGACAAAGAAACGCCCCGGCCCTAAAGCCCGGGGATTGCGAAGGGGCCTAATAAAAAACGCTCCGAAAGAAAAACTTTCGGAGCGTCAAACAATCTTATCAAACAATTTTATTTTACGGCGTTTTTAGCAACGCTTTCCAATACGTGGAAAGCCTTTTCCGCCCAGTTCATACTCAGCCATTCATACGGGCCGTGCGGATTTTCGTACCCGGCAAACAGGTTGGGGGTAGGCAAGCCGCGCAAAGAAAGCTGGGAGCCGTCCGTACCGCCGCGCGCCTGCGTTAAGCGGTAATCCACCTTATTTTCTTTTAACGCCGCTTCCAAAAGCTCCATCGCCTGCGGGCGTTCTTTTAAAATATCGCGCATATTGCGGTATTGTTCTTTAAATTTTACTTCAATTTTGGCGGCCGGATATTTCCGGCGTTTTTCTTCGGCCAGTTCTTCCAGCATTACTTTGAATTTTTCAAACTTGGCCAAATTGTGCTCGCGCACGATGCCGCGCAAAGTGGCGCTTTCCAATCCGCCCTCAATATCTTTAAACAGCACAAATCCGTCTTCCCCGTCCGTGGTTTCGGGCAGTTTATCTTCCGGCCAGGAAGATACAATATCTGCCGCAATGCGCACCGGATTAGCCATAAAACCTTTAGCCGAACCGGGGTGGCAGGATTTGCCCGTAATATGGATAGTGACCGTATCGGCGTTAAAGTTGCCGCAGTCCACTTCGCCCAAGTTAGAGCCGTCCACCGTATAAGCAAAATCCGCGCCAAAGCGTTCCACGTCAAAGTAGCCGATGCCGGTGCCGATTTCTTCGTCAATGGTAAAAGCGGCTTTTAACGGGCCGTGTTCAATTTCGGGATGCGCGGTTAAATACTCGGCCAGGGTCATAATAACGGCAATGCCGATTTTGTCGTCCCCGCCGAGCAGCGTATTGCCGTCCGCAGTAACGATATCATCGCCTAAGCAAAGTTTCAAATTCGGGGCGGTTTCGGGCGATAAAAACATATTTTTTTCGGCGTTGATCGTCAGCGTGCCGCCGTCATAATTGGGATGCAGCACCGGGCGGACGTCTTTGCCGTTATAATCGCAAACAGTGTCCATATGGGCCAAAAAGCCGATAACGGGGGCTTTTTTATCCGTATTGGCGGGCAACAGGCCGGTAACAATGCCAAATTCGTCCACTTCCACTTCTTGGAAGCCGACGGTTTTCATTTCGGAAGCCAACATATGCGCAAATGAAATTTGCGACGGCGTGCTGGGAACGGACTTGCTGGCCGGGTCGCTGGTGGTTTCCACCGCGGCGTAACGGACAAAACGATCATAAATTTTTTGTTGTAAAGGATTCATAAAATCTCCATAAAAAGCTTATTTTATTATACAATTATTTTATATCCGCCCAAAAGCGGCGGCTAAAAAACACCCGGAGGACCCATGAAAAAACTGCTTTTATGTTTATTTTCCGCCTTACTTTTTACCGCCTGCTCCAGCATACAGGAAGCTCAAAACCTGGCCAACTGTAAATTTGCGCTTAAAAGTGTGGAACTGACGAACTATAATTTAACGTCTTTTGATTTTGACGTCGTCGTCGCCATTACGAATATGAATAAAAAGACCGCCGCGGCCTTAAAACGTTTTGACGGCAAACTGACCGTAAACGACGATTATATGGCCGACATTACGCTAAGAGATATCCGCATTGACCCCAACACCGTTAAAAACGCCAAAGCCAAAGTAAAAGTACCGATGGCTACGTTTAGCAATAAAGTATTGGGGCTTATCAGCATGGGCAGCGCTACACTGGATTACCATTTGACGGGCACTATGTATTTTGAAGGCCCGCTGGGGACGGAAATCCCTATGCCGGTGGATATCGGCCGCTACGGCAGCTACACCATTACGGATTAACTCAATTTGGCAGTACCCTAAACCCAAAACGGGTTTAGCAAAATTTATCTGTTTTTGGAAATCCTATGAAGAATAGGAGGTCTTTAGGAAACTAAAGAGCTTATCAGGTCCAAAAGCAGTCGTTTTAAGCACAACGCAAACGGACTAATTACCCGGCTTACGTTGTGCTGAATGTTCCTTGCCATTTACATGGCAAGGAACTACGGCTGTTTTGTGTCAAGCCCTGATAAGCCTTGGCATTGAGCGGCCGTTTTTTTGCGGCGTTTTTTCCAAAAACAGATATTCCAGGAGAACATAGTATGCAAAAAAGAAACGAAGGGTTTACCCTGATAGAATTACTCGTCGTCGTGCTTATCATTGGCATATTGTCGGCCGTTGCCCTGCCGCAATATACTAAGGCAGTGGAAAAAAGCCGCATTGCAGAAGCCAAAACAACCTTAAGAAGTATTATACAAGCCGCTGAATTATACACGCTTGCAACGGGTGATGCAACGCTCTATATGGAGAATTTTGACATTACGCCTCCAGGTACGTGTGACGCAAAAGCCCGTACCTGTTCCACAAAAAATTTTTCGTATTACATTGATGAATACGCCTGTTTAGCAAATGAGGGGGGAAATGTCGGCGCGTGTGCCATCGCCTGCGCTGACCGAATTGGAAAAAACTACAGCGTCTGTTTAGGAGGCCCGGCTTATGACATTGTACGGTATAGAGGCCGCTTTTCCTGTAGTTCTACCAACACCCAGGAGTGTATTGCCGCGGGAGGCATTAAAGACGGCGAGGATTATTTCTTTAACTAAATAAACACCAAACGCCCCGGAGCAAAAAATCCGGGGCGTTTAAATTTCTACTTACAAATCAGTTACATCAAACACAGCCGCAATACGCCCGCCGACAAAAACGCCAGCGTAAGCGTCAGTGCAACCACTTTAAACGTGTCTTTCCAGCCGCTTTCGCGCAGCATTACAAAAAACGTCGCCACACACGGCAGATACATAGACATAAACACACACGCCACCACCAACGACTGCGGTGCCAAGCGGAACGGATCCAACAGCGCAATAGAAACGTCTTTACGCAAAAATCCCAAAATCAAAAGCGGCGTAGTTTCGCCGGGCAGGCCGAGCAGTTTTTCCACCGGCCAGCGGGAAATCTTCGTTACGAAATCCGTCAGGCCGGAAAGCTGCATTAAATCCACAAACAAAATGCCGATTAAGATAAGCGGCAGCGCGTCGCACAGATATTCTTTCATACGAATCCACAGCTTGCGCGCAAGCGGCCGCAGCTGCGGAATCTGCCAGGAGGGGATTTCCATAAACAGTTCGGGCGTTTCACCTTTCATCAGTTTATTAAGAATCGTCCCCGCCAAAATACCGTTGATAAACAGCGCGCCAAACACAATCAGCATATATTTAAGGCCGTAGGGGGATAATATGGAAATTATCATCGCCGTTTGGGAAATACACGGCGCAAGCACCAAAATAAGCGCAAGCGCAATAATACGCTCCCGGCGCGTTTCCAATACGCGTATGCCCATTACGGCGGGCACTTTACAGCCAAAGCCCAGCATAATGGGCAGAGAACCGTATCCGTGCAGGCCGATTTTATGCAAAATGCCGTCTAACAGCACCGCCAGGCGGGGAAGATACCCCAAATCGCCCAAGAACCCCAAAAGCGCATAAAACGCCAGCACGTAGGACATTACGTCTACGAGCGCAATTTTAAGCCCGTCCGTCAAAAGCCCGAAATAATGTTCGCCTCCGTCACCCAATAAAAGAAGGCCCAGCACATTGTCTTTCCACGGGCCAAATAAGTGTTCCAAAAACGGGACGTAATAATTTTCGTAGAACGGGTCTACAAAGTCAATAATGCTCTCGCCTACAAACCGCACCAAAAAGAACGACGCGATTAACACCAAAAACGCAATTGGCAGCCCGGTGGCGGGGGTAGTGGCCCAGCCTTGCAGTTTTTCCCAAAAAGTTGCATGTTTGTGTTTTACCGTCTGCACTTTTGGAATAATACGCCCGATAATGTTCCACTTTTCTTCCGCGGAAGCGGGCACAACCAACTGGGAACGCGTTTCCGTACGGTTTGCCAACAAGGAGGCTTCTTCCGCCAGTTCTTTTAATCCTTCGCCCGTGGTCGCCACCGTGGGAATGACGGGAATGCCCAACATTTTGGAGAGGGCTTTTACGTCAATATGAATCCCTTTTCGCTGGGCTTCGTCAAACTTATTAAGCATTAAAATAACGGGCTTTCGTAAAGATAAAATCTCCAGCACAAAATACAAATTGCGTTCCAGGTGCGACGCGTCCGACACGCAAACGATAAAGTCGTACTCCAGTTCTTTAAACAAGTTGCGTTTTTGGCCTTCAATCAGCCATTCTTCTTCCAAACGGTACAGGCCGGGAATATCTATAATATCATACGATTCGCCGTTAAACTGCGTTTGGCCGTAATTAAGGCCCACAGTAGTACCCGGAAAGTTGGACGAAATAATGCCAATCCCCGTCAAACGCGAGAAAATAAGGCTCTTGCCCACATTGGGGTTGCCCGCCAACAAAAACGTATTTTTTTTGGAAGTAACAAGAATTTTTTTGGCGGTTTCGCGCCCGATGGCCACTTCCGTGCCGGACACATTCACCACCACAGGGCTGGAGCCTTTCTGGCGCGTAACAAACTGCCCGCGCACCAGGCCCATAGCGGCCAGTTTTTCGGCCATTTTGGCGTCGGTTTGAATTTCCCGTATTTGGGCGGTATTGCCCGGTTTTAATTGATGTAAAGTGCGAAAATTTTCTTTTTGCATAAAAGTTAGTTTTTCCTTACTTTTTATTGTACCACTATCCAGGGGAAGTTGACAAGGGGGGGTTCTCGTCGGGATGCCCGCAAAGCGTCCAATTTTTGTATAATTTAAATATAATTTTTACCACAGAAACAGGAGACAACTATGGCTTATAAAGTTAACCCGGAAGTTTGCATCAACTGCGGCGCTTGCGAATCCGCCTGCCCCGTAGCCGCCATCAGCGAAGTGGACGGCAAAAGAAAAATTGACGAAACCAAATGCATTGAATGCGGCGCTTGCGCCGGCACCTGCCCGGTGAGCGCGATTTCTTTGTAAGAGAAGTTTGCGACGCTTTAAAACCCGCTCCGCAAGGAGCGGGTTTTTTATGCAAGCTGAAGCAAACCGGCCGGAGCAAACTTTTCTGTAAGAAAGAGCGCAAGGGCAGTTATGCTAACATTAAGTTAGCCTGCCCGGTCAGCGCGATTTCTTTATAATTTGGAAATTGCAATATTTTGAAACCACCCCGCAAGGGGTGGTTTTTTGTTATGCACTTACCCAACGCTAGCCCGACAATTCGGGGATGGTGTTCTCTTTTTTGCGTCGTCATTCCCGAAGGTAGTAGTCGGAAATCTATACCTTATTTTTGCCGTCACCCTGAACTTGTTTCAGGGTCCAGTCATTAGGTCCCAGTGTCTAATACAACAAGGAATGGATGCTGAAATAAATTCAGCATGACACTTGTATTAACAACAGATCCCCGACAAAAACATTCGGGGATGACGGCAATAATAAGTTTCCGCCGTTGCCCGTGTTATTAAACCGCCTATTGGTCCTGCTTATAAAAAGCGTCCGAAACGGAAAAGATGTTTTATTTGTTTGAGCCGTAGGCGAGTTGTAAAACATCCCGTTTCGGCGTGCTTTTTATAGGACGTTAGGCGGCAATCTTTTTGTTTCTTTTTCTGTTGTCAGAAAAAGAAAGAATAAGTTTTTGCTTACTTTTTGTCGGCACAAAAAGTAAGAACAAATTTCTGGCGTCAGAAAAAGTAAAAATAATTTTTTGGGTTTCTTCTTATTAAAAAGAACAAAGAAAAAACCCCGGGGGATGTGCCCGGGGCTTTGTTCAGAACCGTTCGGGGGGTAAATCGAAAGGTTCTGGGGGATAAATTTAAAATTCATCTAAACCTATATTTTTATAATACATCGTAAACGGAAAAAAAGCAAGTATTTTTATAAGAAATTAATATTTATTTTTAATTAACATATTTAGATTATCTAAAAAACCGCGTAAAAAAGCATAATTTTTTTGTAAAAAAATTCCCCGTTTTGCTATGATATAAGCATTGGAGGAAAACACATGAAAAACTTAAGCGCCGTTTTTGTTTTAACGCTGGCCGTCCTCCCGCTCTATGCGCAAAACGTGCAAACCGGGGACGACTACTATACAGGGTATGAAGGATTAGTATTGGGCGAAAGCGCACCGCGCTCCGCCACCGACGCTATCGCCAAACAAGCCGTACAGGTCCCGGGGGATATCTACCGCGGCACCGTGTTTGGCGCGGAACAAAAAAAATATCACAGCGATACGCTGGGCAACCGCCCGCGCGCTACCACCAAATACGTTTACGACACCTCTTTGGTGCGCGCCGTCAAAATCAGCGATGTGGACCGCGTCCGCACGCTGATGTACGCCAACGTAAACGTAAACGAAAAAAACTACGCGGGCATCACCCCGCTTACGATTGCCGCCGAAAAAGGAAATATGGAAATTATCAAAATGCTGGTGGAAGACGGCAAAGCCAACGTAAACGATAAATCCAGCTACGGCGTAACGCCGCTCATCGCCGCGGCCGCCGCCGGAAACGATGAAACCGTAACCTATTTAATCGCCCACGGCGCGGACGTTACCGCCAAAGACGATTTGGGCAAAACCGCCCTTTTGCACGCGGTTTCGTACGATAACCCCAAACTCATCGCGAGTTTAATTAAATTGGACAACAAAGCCGTTAACCTGCCCGACAACGCCGGCAACACCCCGCTGATTTACGCCGCACAAAAAGGGCTGGACGGAAACATTAAACATTTGCTTTCCGCAGGCGCGTCCGTTTCCTACCGCAACCCGGCCACGGGCCTTTCCCCGCTGGCGGCCGCCGCGGCGGAAGGACACTCGTCCACCATACGCTTATTAGTTAAAACGGGCAAGGCGGACGTAAACATTGCGGATTTGTCGGGCCGCACCCCGGTATTTTACGCCGTGGAACAAAACCGCCCCGACGCACTGCGCACGCTTATTAATTTAGGCGCCAACGTCAACGCGCAGGACAATACGGGCGTTACGCCTTTAATGCGCGCCACCGCCAAAGACCGCCCGGAATGCGTACAAATTTTGCTGCGCACCAAAACCATTAACCCGAATTTAAAAGACCGCCAAGGCCGCACCGCCATGACCTACAGCGCCTACGCGCCGGGCACCTCGGCGGCCAAAGCCGTTCTTGCGGCAGGGGCAAACCCCAACGTACTGGACAACACGGGCAACACCCCGCTAATGAACGCCATTAAAGCCAAAAACGACCGCACGGCACTGTTTCTTATCCAGCAGGGGGCTGATTTAACCGCCGCCAACTCTTCCGGCCAAAATGCGTTTACTTTAACGGAAGAATATATGCCCCAGTCCGCCACCGCGCGCGTACTTGGCGTAAAAAAAGCGGGCGTCCAACAAAAAGCGCTTCAATCCCAAGCGGAAAAATTGGCGCAAGTGCGCTCGCTGGAAAAAGAACTGGCTGAACAAGAAGCCGTAGTGGCCCAGCTCCAAGCCGCCAAAGAAGCGGAAGAAAAAGCCAAAGCCGAACAGGAAGCCGCCGCTTTACGCACCCAGTTGGAACAGGAATACCAGGCTAAAGCCGCCCAGTTGGAAACCGATCCCGAACTGGTCCGTTTGCAACAGCAGCTGGAAGCGGCCAAAGCCCAAAAAGCGGCCGCCCTGCAAGAAGAAATGGACCGTGAATTTGCGTTAAGAAGCGGCAAAGAAATCCCGGCTCCGTCCGTGCTTGAAGAGCAAGCCGCCGAAGCCAAACAGGCCGTTTCCGCCGCAAAAACCCAAGCCAAACAAAACGTAAACAAAGCCAAAACGAATGCGGCCAAACGCCGTACGACCGCTAAAAAGAAAACAACCGCCGCTAAAAATACGGCGCGTAAAAAAGCGGCTGCGGTAAAAACTTCCGCTAAAAACACGGCTGCCGCCGCCAAACAAACGGTTCAAGCCGCCACGGTGCAACCGCAAGAAATTAATATGGCCGACATTTTATAACCCCTTACGGCTCTATTTAAAAAACTCCCCGCAAGGGGAGTTTTTTTATTGCCCCAGCCATAAAAAACCGCCCCGGGCAATACTACTCCGGAGCGGAACAAACCAGCGGGAAATTCATTTATTTCATAAAGCGGGTTTTGTTTGGCACCATTCCACAAATTTGCGCCAGTTTTGGTATTCTTTATCCGCCTCCACGCCAAACAAGGCGGGGCGGAAAATCTCTCCTTGGGGTTCAGGGCGCCGCATTTCACCTAAATTTAAACTGCGCGCGGCCAATACGGCCGCCCCCAGTAAAGTACCGTCGCTTTGGGGCAAAACGGCCAATTCCCGTTGAATAATATCGGCCTGACACTGCACCAACGCCCGGCTTTGCGACAGTCCGCCCGATACGCTAAACGAAGACGGTTCCAGCCCGGCTTTTCTTAAGTACATTACAATATCCGCCACCGAAAACGCCACCCCGCGCACCGCCCCGGCCACCATATCGGCTTTTTTAGTAAGGGGGGACAGTCCGGCGATAACGGGCGAAACGGAAAAATCCCAATAAGGTGCCCCCAGCCCGCCTAACGCGGGCAGCAGCCACACAGGTTTGGAAGCGTGCGCGCATAATCCGTCCACGTCGCGCATATCAAAGGACAAACCGCATTCGTTTAACCATAAAAATACGCTTCCGGCGGCATTTACCGGGCCCTCCAGCAAAACGTCGCTTTCCAACGTGTTTTCCGAAACGGAAAGAGAAGTTAAAATTCCGGGCAGACGTTTAACGCCGCGCCCCGCGTTATACAGCACAAACGCACCCGTTCCGTAGTTAATGGAGCAGCGCCCCGGCGTAAGGCCCGCCGCATACGCGGCGGCCTGCTGGTCGCCCGCGCAAGCGCGGAGGGGAATTTTTACCCCTTTATATTCATACACGCCGTAATCCGCCCCGGAAGGACGCACCGACGGCAAGGCGGAAACGGGCACGCCAAACGCCTCGCAAAGCGTTTGGCTCCAGCAATGGGTATTAATATCAAATAAAAGCGTGCGCTGGGCTAACGTCGGGTCGCACGCGAACACCGCGCCGCCCGTCAAATGCCAAATTAAATACGACGGCACCGGCCCAACCGCCAAAGTTCCCGCATTAAGCGCTTCTTCCGCCTGCGGACACTGCTGCAAACACCAGGCGATCTTCGGCGCGGAAAAATACGGCGTTTTATATAAGCCCGTTATCGCGTGGATTTCGTCCTGGGAAAGCGTACAGCTTTGGGCCTGGGAAACGGCGCGGCCGTCCTCCCACGTCAGTGCGGGGGCGACGGGCCGGCCCGTTTTGGTATCCCACAGAACCACGGTGGAGCGTTGGGACGCAAATGCAATGGCAAGCGTGTTTTGCGGGCCGATTTCATTTAACACCGCGTGCAGCGCGTCCAATTGAACGCTGAGCAACTGTTGGGCGTCGTACTCGGAAATGCCGCTGGCGGGGCGGTTGGGGGAAAGCGGCACGTTCTTTTGCGCTTTGATAACGCCGCTTAAAGAAACGGCCGCCGCACGGCAGCCCGACGTGCCTAAATCCAGCGAAATAATATATTTTTCCGTCATTTTTGTTCTCCCCAACAAGTCGCCCGAACGGTTATTCCGTTTTATCAAAATTGAGTTTGACGTCTTCCGTCTTTACGGCAAACGCCTGCAGTTTGGCTTTTGCTTCCGCCGGGACGGACGCATCCGCCAAGAGCCCCGCTACAGTGCTTTGCGTGGGCACCAGCACTTTGGAAATCAGCTTCAGCGTACGCAAAAGTTCCACCACTTTGGCTTTGTCGGTAAATTCCAATTTTTCAATGCGGGAGAGTTCGGCTTTATACTGTTTGCCGAAGTGGCGTTCAAAATTATTTTGGCGCATCAGCGCGATAATTTCTTTTTGCAGTTGTTTGGCTTCATCCAACAGCGCGCCGCAGCGGTCAATTTTTTCACTTAGCGCGTCCTGCTCGTTTTTAGGCTCCGCCGCGGGAGCCGTAAACGCGGGCGTTAAAGACGCGTTACGCGCCGCATACCCGGTAGGGCCGTTATATTCTTTACCCGTAAAAACGGGGCAGATGTTGCGGTAATCGCACCAGCGGCACTGGTTTTCGCCGGGGGTGGGGGCAAACTTGCCGGCGCGGATATTGTCCGCCACCATCAATACTTTTTGCCAAAATTCAAAAATTTCTTTATCCGGCGCGCGTTCAAACGTCATTTCGTGCAAGGTGGGCAAGTGATAAAAACTAAGCTGTTCCACGCGCAGTTCTTTTACGCCCGGGTCTTTTTGCTGAACTAAAGCTTTAACTGCGGGGGAATTTTCCACCACTTTTTGGTACATATACAGCTGGTCCGGCTCGCGCTGGACGGTTTTGCCCGTTTTATAATCTAAAATTTTCACTTTTCCGTCGCCCAGATAATCAATACGGTCCAAAATGCTGATTAAATTTAAACCGTCAATATCCAGGGTGCTTTTCATTTCTACAGAAAGCGGATGAAAAAATTCCGCCGAGTGCTTGGCGTAATACGTTTCAATAATACGCCGGCCTTCGGCAAACCCGGCCAGTTCTTTTTCTACGGACGCGTATCCTTTTTGGTCAAACGAAGTTTTATTCCAATGGTTCTCAAAAAACGCCAGCGATTCGGCCAATGTGGGAAAAGCGGGATTAGCGGGATTATAAATATATTCCATCACTTCGTGCAACGCCGAACCGAACGCAAAGTAATACTTGGGCTGTTCGGGCAGCATATGGACGTAGCGGAACTTGTATTTTTGGGGACATTCTTTATACATCCCCATTTTAGAATATGAAAACGATAAATTGCGCGGCATTAAAAAACTCCCCGGTTAGAATTAAGTCTATTGTAACATTTTATATCTTTGTGCGTTTAGCAATCCAAGGCAGGGCCCAGCGGCGAATAGGTCTAAAGTCCCTGGACTTTTTTGCCTAAAAAGGCTATATTTACGGTAATACACCTCGTTTAACGGAGCTTTTATGAAAAAAATATTAATACTGGGTTTTGCTTTGCTGACTGCCGCCGCCGCTTCCGCCGAACCAATGGCCCGGTTAGTTTCTTATAATGTAAACCGGCCCCGCTTTTTGGCGCCCAAACTGGCAAAAGGGGAAAAAGTTACCTACTGCACTTATTTAAGCGAAGACGGACAAAAAGTAACGGATGCAGAAGATTTTGACAAAACCGTCCAACTGGCCATTAAATTATGGACGGCATACCCCGCATACGTCATCCGTAAAGCCGGAAGAGAAAAAGAATTCGCCCCCGTTTTAAAAGCGTTGGAACACACCCCGCAGCTGACCCGTCTGCCCGCGTGCAACTTTGAACCGTTCGGAAAAAAGCACACAAAACTGCTGCGGCCCCAGCCTTCCAGAACGTCCGCGGCAACGGCCGACGTTTCCTACTTTTTTGAAAACGCCTTCTTTGCCAAATACAATAATATGGAAAAAATATCTTCTTATTTTACGTTAAGCCCCATTCCGCACGTATTAATTACCAGCCAGGTACACGCAAGCCACGCCAATCCCGCCACCTGGACGGACGCGGGAACTAAAACCGAAATGTTTAAAGACCTGCGCGAACGCATTTTACAAACCCCCAGCTCGGACTATAAAGCCATGGGGGAAATGATAGACGAATTAGGCCTTCTTTTAAAAGAGTTCGGCCCCGCAAACAGAACTTTACTGTATAACGCCTTGCACGAAACGGGCCACGCTTTCGGCTTGGCGGACCAGCACAAATGGATTAACAACGATAAAATTTACACTACCGTGGATCCGCGCCGCAGCGTAATGGATTACGCCACCACTTCTTTAACGTGCGACGACGCGGACGGCATTATTACCCTGTTTGACGACGCCCTCGGCATTAAACGCAACTTTAAATCCCTCTGCGAGGACGGCATTGAATTTTCAAACGGCAAAGAAGCTTTTAAAGGCGACAAAAAAACTACCACGCAAACCAGAGACCTGACCTCTTCCTATACCTATCACGAAGATACCAAAGACACCGGTATTTTTGACTGGGAAGAAAGCCTGTACGTGGATTTGGATGAAGCCAGCGCCAAATACATTGATGAAAAATTTGACCTTTCCCTGATGAAAGAAAAATGGGGCGGTTATCAAAAAGCTCACGGAAAATTAAAGTTTTATGATGTAGAAGACACCAGCAAAGGCTCCTACCCCGTGGGAGAACACCATATGCGTTTAACCATTGGGCCGGGTACGATGTACAAACAAACGCTTTTGGAACATTATGACGACCAGGGTAACCTGCTGGATTATACGCTGGAAATTTACGACACCGATACGAATACGGTGGCGGAAACCCGGTTTGTAAAAGTAAAATAACAGACGGATTTTTACAAAAATTTTGAATGTTTGACGGTTTTTTTGTAAAATATATTATCAAATAAATCGTTTTGGCCCCCATAGCTCAATGGATAGAGCATCTGCCTTCTAAGCAGGGGATATAGGTTCGATTCCTATTGGGGGTAAATATAAAAACCCGCATAATGCGGGTTTTTTATTTGTCCCCAAAGTAACGCAAACTGCTTTGCGTTGCGGTAGGAATCGAAAGGCGGAGCGATGTTTTTGTTTGCACCTGGCAAGTGTGCAAGGCAAAAACCGCGAGCCCGGCCTGCAGGAAAATTCCGTCAGGAATTTTACCGGAAGGCGATGACCTTAGGGTAAATATAAAAAACCCGCATAATGCGGGTTTTTTATTTGCCCCCAAAGTAACGCAAACTGCTTTGCGTTACGGTAGGAATCGAAAGGCGGAGCGATGTTTTTGTTTGCACCTGGCAAGTGTGCAAGGCAAAAACCGCGAGCCCGGCCTGCAGGAAAATTCCGTCAGGAATTTTACCGGAAGGCGATGACCTTAGGGTAAATATAAAAACCCGCATTATGCGGGTTTTTTATTTGTCCCCAAAGTAACGCAAACTGCTTTGCGTTACGCAAAAAACAACCTCTTTTTGCCGCATTTTACGGTTTCCCTCTTCTTATTCTATTTAGATTTTGTATAATAAAATTAAGGTTTTTATCTTTACAGGAGGGGTACTATGCCCGCTAAAAAGAACGTAAAATGCGCTTGTTCCCAGCTGCAACAGCACCGCGGTAAGTTTGAGCCCGTGCTGCCCAACATTCTTAAAAAAGGTCCCGCCGCCGTTAAAGCCAAACCCGGAAAAGCCACCAAATCCGTGGCCGACCAGGCGACCGTTAAAAAAATCTTCCCCAACACTTACGGCCTTCCGGAAATCACCTTTGTAAAAGGCGCCAACGCCGCCGCTTGCAAAAAAGCCGTACGCGTGGGCGTAGTGCTCTCCGGCGGCCAGGCCCCGGGCGGACACAACGTCATCGCCGGCTTGTTGGACGGCCTTAAAAAAGCCAACGCCAAAAACAAACTTTTTGGTTTTTTGGGCGGCCCCAGCGGCATCGTGGAAAACAAATTTGTTGAAATTACCCCGGCCTTGATGAAAGAATACCGCAATACCGGCGGTTTTGACCTTATCCAATCCGGCCGTACCAAAATTGAAACGGACGAACAGCTCGCCGCCGCCAAAGACAATCTGCTCGCCAACAAAATGGACGCGCTCGTTGTGGTAGGGGGGGACGACTCCAACACCAACGCGTGCGTGATTGCCGAATACTTAAAACAGCAGGGCGTGGAAGTCAGCGTGATCGGCGTGCCGAAAACGATTGACGGCGACCTGAAAAACAAACAAATTGAAACCTCTTTCGGTTTTGATACCGCCACCAAAATTTACGCCGAACTCGTGGGCAACATTCTGCGCGACGTCAACTCCGCCCGCAAATACTGGCACTTTGTGCGCCTGATGGGCAGAAGCGCGTCCCACATTACCTTGGAAGTGGCGTTTAAAACGCACCCCAACGCCGTACTCATCGGCGAAGAAGTGCTCGCCAAAAAGATGACCTTGGCCCAAGTGGTGGACGGCCTTGCGCAGCTGATCGCCAAACGCGCCAAAGCCGGCAAAAACTTCGGCGTGGTGCTGGTGCCGGAAGGACTGATTGAATTTATCCCGGAAATGAAAGAACTCATCAGCGCGCTGAACGATTCGCTCGCCGACCACGAAGCCGAACTTGCCAAAATGAACACGGTAGCGGAAAAGAAAGAATTCATTCTTTCCATCCTGCCCGCCAAACTGGCCGCTTTGATGAAATCCCTGCCCGAAGGTATTGCCGCCCAGCTGATGCTGGACCGCGATCCGCACGGCAACGTACAGGTGTCTTTAATTGAAACCGAAAAACTGCTGGTGGAAATGCTGCGCGCGCAGCTGGCCGAAATGAAAAAATCCGGCAAATATGACGGTAAATTCTCCGCCATCACCCACTTCTTCGGTTACGAAGGCCGCTGCGGCGTGCCGTCCAACTTTGACGCCAACTACACCTACGCTTTGGGCTACAACGCGGCCGTTTTGGCGCTCAACAAATGCACTGGCTACCTGTCTTCCGTGCGCAAACTGACCAAAAAAGCGCAGGACTGGGAATGCGGCGGCATCCCGCTGACGATGATGATGAACATTGAACGCCGCAAAGGCAAAGAAAAACCCGTCATCAAAAAAGCCCTCGTGGAGCTGAAAGGCGAACCGTTTAAACACTTAGCCAAGAACCGCGCCGACTGGGCGACGGAGGACTTGTACGTATTCCCCGGCCCGATCCAATTCTTCGGCCCCGCGGAAGTAACGGACATGACGACGTTCACCTTGATGTTGGAACAAGGCAAAAAAATCAAATAAGTATTAATCATAACCTCCGATGGCAAAACGCCATCGGAGGTTTAACTATCCCGCCCATTGCGGAAGGCAATTATTATGTCCCCTAAAATATCTGTTATTATCCCCGTATATAACGCTGAAAAATATCTTAAGCAATGCTTGGAAAGCGTACAAAACCAAACATTCACCGATATTGAGATTTTAGCGACTGATAACAATTCCGCGGATTCCAGCGCTTCCATCATCCAACAATTTGCAAATAAAGATTCCCGTTTTCACTACTTGCATAAAATCGGCGGCCGCGCAGGCGGCGCCCGTAACGAAGGGATAAAACACGCCGCCGGGAAATACATCACCTTTTTAGACGCAGACGATTTTTTAGCCCCGGACACGTTGGAAAAGCTGTACAATACGGCGGAGCATACCCAGGCCGGAATCGTTTCCTGCGGCTACTATTTAACGGACACCCAAGGAAACGTTAAAAACACCCGCAATATAGGCAAACAATTTATATTGCAGGAAAAAACAGACGGCATAACGGCCTTGCTTTGCGCCGGGGGCAAGATTGGTATGCCCTACGCCAAACTAATACGGAAAGATATTTTAGACAAACACAACCTGCTGTTCCCGGAAAATTTACCGTCCGAAGATGTGGCGTTTATCTGCACGTGCTTTATCTTATGCGGCACCTATGTACACCTGCCGGAACCGCTCTACTATTACCGCTACGTCCCGGCGTCCCTCAGCAACACTACGCAACACCAGGCCCCCAAAAGCTTATTTATCACTTTCGCCCAAATGAGAACCGTCTTAAAAAACCTTCACATTTATGACACGCTTGCAGAAGAGTGGGAATTCAGGCTGTTAAATATGCTTATCGGCGGCGAAAAAGGCGGAAACGGAGCGCTCAAACATTTACCCAAAAAAGAAATGCAAGAACTGTTTTCCATCTGCCGGGATTTCTATTTATCCCTGCCGGCGGACTTATTCGCCCATAAGAGCCGGATATTCAACCTTAAATTTAAAATTTTCCGCACCGCCCTAAAACACAATTGGTACGCGCTCCCTAAAATTGCCCGGCCCTTTATAAATATCCTTGCGGCCGTTTCCTTTTAAGGGATTTTACCGCCTTATTTTCCTTTCGGACTTGAGAATATACGCCATAACCGCTATAATTTAATATATTCACTCTTGGCGGAGGAAATATGCAGACGTTTATCCTGTCCGAAACGGGAACATCCCGTCCGAACTTTATTGTTTCAATATCTTCTTTTCTTATCACACCCAATACGCCGGTCCCGCCAAGCATTATAGGCGGCCGCTATGGGTTTTAGAGAATGGAACCGTAAAAAAAACCTGTGGCTGCGCGCATTTAAAGCGCGCGCGGCACAAATGCTTTTAGACAAGCAAAATCCCAACCGTTTTACACCTGCAGAATCCGGCACCATCCGCAAGGTTCTCTTTTTGCGCCACGACAACAAACTGGGAGATATGATTGTCAGCACGCTGGCGTTTAGAGAACTAAAAAAACGCCTCCCCCAAGCGGAAATATCCGTTATTGCCGGGCCAACTGCGGCTAAAATTATTGAAAACAACCCGCACGTTTCCCATATTTTCCTATACAAAAAGAATTTATCCTCCGTATGGCGGCTGGGGCGGCGTCTGGCACGCGAACGGTTTGATTTATTCATTGATATGGATAAAGAAAATTCGTTGGAAACGCTCCTGCTCCTGCGCCTGGTGCGTCCCCGGTTTGCCTTTGGCTTTAACCGCCATAACGTGCAAATGTATAACATTACAACGGCTTTTGACTTTACTAAATTTCACGTTACCGAGTGGCATAAAACAGCCTTTAAAACACTAGGCCTTTTAGAAGACAATACCTTTGACGCTTCCTACGATTTATTCATCCCGGCCGAAGCGCAAAACGCCGCCCGCACGTTTTTAAAAACGCTTCCGGCAAACCGTAAAACCGTTATCTTTAACCCGTTTGCGGCCAGCAAGCACCGCTGTTTTAATTTTACCCAAGCCAAACAAACGGCAAAACAGCTGGCGGACTCAAATGTGGTTTTAGTGGGCCCGCCAAACGCATTAGACTCTTTTGGAGTGGGGGAAAGTTGCCCTAATAACCTCTTTAAAGCTCCCCAAGAATTATGCCGCACTTACGGCGTATGGGCCAGCATCGCCCTGCTGGCGGAGGCGGATCTGCTCGTTTCGCCGGACACCTATATTATTCACGCGGCGGCAGCGCTCAAAAAACCCGTTTGCGCGCTATACGCTCCTGCCGACGGAACTTCTTGGTACCCCAAAAACGTCCGTTACCAAATAAAAACACAAACCCAAGGGGATTTCTGCACATTTGATTTATCCCAACTGTTAACAAACATTATTAAAGAGGAAAAATGACTCCACAACCTATCCGCTTACATACATTTAAAACCACTTTTTTTACGTTTTGCCGCGCGCTGACGCGCGTGCTAAACTGTTGGCGCCCGCGGCACACATACCAGCATAAACTGGATTACTGGACCAACGCCGTCCACCGCGAACGCATCCGGCAAGCGCAGTTTGACGACTTAGCCCGCTTTTTCGCGCCCCGCCCCCAGGGTGAAAATACCGTCAAACCCATTGATATTTTGCTCCCGGTTTATAACGGTTACGATTTTCTGCGCCCGTGTTTGGACAGCCTGTTAAAATATACGGATTTGCCCTTCCACATCTACATCGCCGATGATAAAAGCCCGGACGAACGCGTACTGCCGCTGCTGCGTGAATACCAAGCCGCGCACCCGGATAAAATTACGCTAATTGAAAACAAACAAAACCAGGGCGTCTTAAAAAACAATAATATGCTGATGGATTTAACGAAAAACAACTTTGTTCTGCTCAATTCCGATACCGAAGTAACTGAAAACTGGGCAACCCGGTTGTTTGAACCCATTTTTAATGATCCAAGCATAGTAGCCGCCGGACCGTGGAGTAACGCCAGCCATAAACAAAGTATAGGCTTCCGCTCAAATGAAGCCCCGGTGCAAACCTCCCCGGCCGAGATTAACCGCCTGACGGGTGAATTTACACTGCCTACGCTCTATTCTATGCCCTATCTAACCAGTTTCTGTTTAGCCGTAAACCGTCAGGCCATCAGTTCCATCGGCCTGCTGGACCCTATATACGGAAACGGATATTATGAAGAAACCGACTGGCTGGAACGAGCCCATACAAAAGGTTACAAAACGGCGCTGGCCCTAAGATGTTTTGTATATCACAAGGGCACCACCAGTTTTTCATCCGCACAAAAAAAGAAGTTATTAAAGAAAAACTCAAAAATATTTCATACACGCTATCCCCAGTATGCCCAAAAGCTAAAACAAAGCAGCTTTCACCCTGAATATATGGCGGCGCACTTTTTGCTGCTTGCCAAATACTTAAGGGCCGTACATCCCACACTTGCGTTGCAGCCGGCGCAGGGCAAAAACAACGCCGCCACGGCATTTACCTGGAAAAAAGACCAAAACTCGTTTTTGTATGAACTGTTTGACAACAGCCAGTACGAAGCCTTACGCTCTAAAACGCCGCCGGAAGAAGTGCAGCGTTTAACACGTCCTTCGGAACCACCAGCACGCTAAAATAATACGGACGTATATTTTAATTATTTAACATAAAATCTAGTATAATAAGATGATATTACTCTTGGCGGAGGACATATGAAAGGTATTATTCTGGCCGGAGGAACAGGCAGCCGCCTGTATCCGGCGACGTTGGCCGTATCCAAACAACTCATCCCGGTTTACGATAAACCGATGGTCTTCTATCCCCTGTCCGTGCTGATGTTGGCCGGAATACGGGATATTCTAATCATATCCACCCCGGCGGATTTACCGCTGTACAAAAAACTCTTTGGCGACGGCTCCCAATATGGCCTGCATCTTTCTTACATTGAACAACCCCGCCCGGAAGGCCTCGCCCAAGCATTTATTTTAGGGGAAGAATTTATCGGCGGCGATAACGTCTGCCTGATTTTGGGCGACAACATTTTCTACGGCCGGGATTTAAAAAAACTCGTCCAAACGGCCGCCGCCCAAAAAACGGGCGCAACAGTGTTTGCATACCACGTAAAAACGCCGCAAGCGTACGGGGTGGTGGAAATAGACGCCCACAACAAAGCGCTTTCCATTGAAGAAAAACCACAGCATCCCAAATCCAACTGGGCGGTTACCGGGCTTTATTTTTACGACAACCGCGTTGTGGAAATAGCAAAAAACCTCAAACCGTCGGCCCGGGGGGAACTGGAAATAACTGCGGTAAACAATTGGTATTTAGAACGCGGGGAACTTTCCGTCCAACTGATGGGGCGCGGAATGGCCTGGCTGGATACGGGTACTCATTCCGACTTAATAAAAGCCTCCGTTTTTATAGAAGCGTTGGAAAACCGACAAGGCTTAAAAATAGCCTGCTTGGAAGCAATCGCCTACAAAAACGGCTGGCTCAGCCAACAAGAACTAATCGCCCGCGGCGAAAAAATGAAAACAACGGAATACGGCCAATACTTGCTGGCTATCCCGGAGGATCAACAAAATGGATTTTTTTAAAACGCCTATAGAAGGATTAATTGTTTTAACGCCCAGAATATTCACCGACAACCGCGGCTACTTTTTTGAATCGTACAACAAACGCGTATGGCAAGAAGCCGGAGTAACGGCTGATTTTGTGCAGGATAATGAATCTTATTCCTCCCAAAATACGCTGCGCGGGCTGCACTTTCAAAAACCGCCGTTTGCGCAGGCAAAACTGGTGCGCGTATTGGAGGGCGCGGTGTGGGACGTCGCCGTTGACTTGCGCGCGGGCAGCCCCACGTTCGGCCAATGGTTTGGGGTGGAACTCTCCGCCGAAAATAAAAAACAGTTTTTTATACCGCGCGGATTCGCCCACGGTTTTTCCGTACTGACTCCGACGGCCAAATTCGCCTACAAGTGCGATAATTTTTATAATAAAGAATCCGAGGGCGCCGTCCGCTTTGACGACCCGGAACTGAATATAGACTGGAAAATTGATCTTACCAAAGCCGTTCTGTCGGAAAAAGATTTAAAAAATCCGTTATTTAACCAATATAAAAAATCTCCGGATTTTAAATGAGGGAAAAATGTCTAACGAAACTATTTTAATTACCGGCGGGGCCGGGTTTATCGGCTCCAACTTTGTGCCTTATTTTTTAGAGGCGTTCCCGCAATATAACGTTATTAATTTGGATAAACTGACCTACGCGGGCAATTTGGATAATTTAAAAGAGTGCGAAAATAACCCGCGCTATACTTTCGTCAAAGGCGATATTTGCGATGCGGAACTGGTAAACGGTTTGTTTGCCAAGCACGATATCCGCGGCGTATTCCACTTTGCGGCCGAATCGCACGTGGACAACTCCATCACCGGGCCCCTGCCGTTTATTAAAACCAATATAGAGGGAACTTTTACCCTGCTGGAAGCCGCACGCAAACACTGGATGACGGCCCCCGGCCAGGTAAAACCCGGATACGAAAACTGCCGCTTCCACCATATTTCCACCGACGAGGTTTACGGCACCCTGGGGGAAACCGGCCTGTTTACCGAAACCACGCCCTATGCCCCCAATTCGCCGTATTCGGCGAGCAAGGCATCCAGCGATTTCATCGTCCGCGCCTACCATCACACCTACGGGATGAACGTAACCACCAGCAATTGCTCCAACAACTACGGCCCCAAACAGCATAACGAAAAACTCATTCCCACCATTATCCGCAAAGCGCTGTCCGGCCAGGCCATTCCGATATACGGCGACGGCAAAAACGTGCGCGACTGGCTGTACGTGCTGGACCACTGCAAAGGCATCGCCCTTGTGTGGCAAAAAGGCCAAGCGGGGGAAACGTACAACATCGGCGGACGCAACGAACGCAACAACCTGCAAATCGTAAACACGATCTGCTCCATTTTAGACGAAAAACGCCCCGCGGCGGGCGGAAAATCCTACAAAACGCTCATCACGTTTGTAAAAGACCGCGCCGGGCACGACCGCCGCTACGCCATTGATGCTACCAAGCTGGAAACGGAACTGGGGTGGAAAGCGGAAGAAAATTTTGACACGGGCATTGTAAAAACCGTGGACTGGTATTTAGAGCAAAACAGGAGAAACTCTTAATGGGATTAAGAAATATTATTAGACAAATACAAGGGAAAGAACTAAAAGCTTCTTCTATCCAAGACTTTGTCAACCGTCAACAGGATTATTTGCACTTGCCAGCTGAAAAAATAGAGCAACTCGTATGTGGCTCTTCCTCAGCCCAATATGGTATATACCCGGAAGAGCTAACCCCTTATACTTTTAACGCAGGTGAAACTGCATCCGATTTATTTACTACATATCACCTGATGCACCAACTACTTGAAAAATGTCCCCATGTAAAAAGAGTGCTTCTGTTTTATTCGTTTTGGAATGCTGGCTATAATTTAAGCAAAAGTAACAATAAATGGCTATGTCCGTTATTTACGTTTTTTTTATCTGTCCCATCACGGACACTTCCATCGTTGACAGACTTTGGCTTTCGTTTCAAATTATGGAGAGCCCGACATAAAACACCTACAAGGCCGCCACAACCAAAAGGATGGAATCACCCCAATTCTTTTACAACAATAGATACAGAAACGCTTTTTGCGCTTAATTTCAAACAGGCCACAAAATATGGTTCTGCTGAAAAACAATGGTTATTGGCATTTGAAAAACTAACTAAAGACAAAAAGTTGATAATTGTTTATCCACCTATGCGTTCGGATTATAAAAAACTTTATGAAAAACTTTATAAACAACAAATAGACGCTTTATATCTCAATCCCGACTACTGGACAATTATTGATGCAAGAGACTGGATGGACTCCCAATATTTTGGAGACCCTATCCATTTAACCAAAGAAGGGGCCAAGATTTTTTCTAAAAAACTAAATCAATATCTTAATACTAAATAATATGAAAATACTCATTACCGGAGCCAATGGCTATATTGGCAGCCACGTTGTAAAAACCTTGCTGGATAAAGGCGTTGCCTGCACGGCGGTTGATTTTTCAAATACACGCATTGATCCGCGGGCAGAATTTTTGCCCATTGATATTTTATCCGCCGGGTCAGACATTTTCACCCGGCTTGGCAAACCCGATGTGTTTTTGCACCTGGCCTGGAAAGACGGGTTTGCGCATAACTCTCCGGCGCATATGGAAATGCTTTCCGTACATTCAGCCTTAATACGCCACTTGCTGGAGGGGGGATTAAAACACCTGGCCGTAATGGGCACTATGCATGAAATAGGCTATCACGAAGGCGCCGTTACAGAAAACACCCCCTGTGCGCCTATTTCCCCTTACGGCATTGCAAAAAACGCCTTGCGGGAAGACTCCCGGCTTTTGGCAAAAAAACACAATGCGGTATGGCAATGGTTAAGAGCCTATTATATTTATGGGGATGACGCAAACGCGCATTCTATTTTTGGGAAAATACTGCAAGCGGCCAAAGAAGGAAAAACGGACTTTCCCTTTACCACCGGCAAAAATAAATACGATTTTATCCCGCTGGAAGAATTGGCGGAACAAATAGCCGCCTGCGTTACACAAACCCAAACGGACGGTATTATTAACTGCTGCAGCGGGAGCCCCGTCAGTTTAGCCGATAAAGTGGAAAGCTTTATCCGCGAAAACGGCCTGCAAATCCGGCTGCAGTACGGCGCTTTTCCGGACCGCCCCTACGACTCTCCCGCCATTTGGGGGGACAACAGTAAAATAGAACATATTTTAGCGGAGGCAAAAACAATAATATGAAATTCCTGCAGAAAGCCGGAAATTGGTTTTACCGTAAAAAATATACCCAGGAGGAATGCATTGTACGGGTGTTATTTTTTAAAAAAAGATTTAAACTGACGGGGAAAAATATGCCCGTTATAAAATTATCCCGTCCGCCCATTAAAAATGTAGGCAAAAACACTTATACGGCAAATGATTTGGTAATCGTTTCTCCCAATACCGTTATCGGAAGTTTCTGTTCTATAGGTCCTGGTGTTACGCTGGGACACGGCGAACATCCGCTTAATTATTTGTCTACCTCGCCCTATCTGTATTTTGACGCGCTGGGATTTAAAACAAACACAAGCCCCAGCCATAATGAATATTGGCATACACAACCCATTACTATAGGAAACGACGTTTGGATAGGGACCGGCGCATTTGTAAAAAACGGAATAAAAATCGGCGACGGAGCGATCATCGGCGCACGCAGCGTGGTTACGAAAGACGTTCCGCCCTACGCCATAGTAGTGGGCTGCCCGGCCAAAATACTGCGCTACCGTTTTGACGAACAAACCCGCCAGGCGCTGCTGGAACTAAAATGGTGGGAGCTGGAAGACGATATTATTCGCCAAATTCCTTACGACGATATGGCAAAAGCGTTACAATTTTTAAAAGAGGTACGAAAAAAATGAAACGTTTGGGAATTTACTTCTTTTACGATAAAGACGGTATCGTTGACGATTATATTCCATTCTTCCTGGAACGTTTTAAACCTTTGTTAAGTGAATTATGTATCGTGGTAAACGGAAAGTTAACGCCGCAAAGCCGGCAAAAACTGGAACCTTTTGCCGACAAAATCCTCCTGCGCGAAAACACCGGGTTTGACGCCTGGGCCTACAAACACGCCATAGAAACGTACGGGTATAACACCCTGCAGCAATACGATGAATTAATTTTGTGCAATTACACGTTTTTTGGGCCGTTCTTCCCGCTGGAAAATATGTTTTCCAAAATGGATAACATCACGTGCGACTGGTGGTCCCCCTATCTATGGCCGACGGAACACCCCATTCAATACCATCATATGCCGTCTTTTTGGACGGCATACCGCAAAACTTTGTTATCCTCCAGCGCTTTTCGGCAATACTGGCAAACGCTTCATCCCATTTCGTCTTACGAAGACTCCACCCTCTACCACGAACAGCGCCAAACGCCTTACTATGATAACCTGGGCTTTTGTTCCGCCACGTGGATGGAACATACAAAATACCGTTCCTTTTGGCATACAAAATGCTGGCCGCTCGTCTGCGCGGACCGCGCCGTGGCAGAAGATGGCTACCCGTTTATAAAAAGACGCAATTTTTATATAGAGCACGGTCTTTTTTCGTATCCCCGGGTAGTTTTGAATATTCTCCATTTTATTCAAAACAATACGGATTATGATTTAGATCTTATTTATAATAACCTATCCCGCACCCAGCCCCGGCTGGAAGTGGAACGTTACTTGAAAAAACTATTCTCTTTTCGCCTCCTGGCCAAATGCCACCCGTTCCCGTCTAAAAGGAAGCATTATATCCAAAAATTAGAGAAAACGCTGCTCTCGGCGGAAATCAAAAATACGTTCCCCAAGTTACGCCCATAAGGTTCCTTTTCTAGGCCCAAACAACCCGTATGTTTGGGCCTTTTGGCCCATTGTGCGGGAGGGGGATTTCTTTTATAATAAGAGAAATACCTTCTGCGTACCGGAACCGGGATGAAAAAACTTACGTCTTTTTGCCTGCTGTGTATATCGCTTTTTCTGTTTGTGCCCGCCGCAACCTGCCGCGCGCAGGCGGTTTCGGCCTGGTTCCGCGGCACGGCCCAAAGCTGGCAAACCCTTACCCAAACGGCATTTTCCGCCCCAAAAGTTATGTTATCCCCGCTTTCCCGTCCGCTCAGCGGGTTATCTACCGGTTATACCGTCAAAACCACCGTTCCCAATTGGCTGAACCACCGCCTGTCCCATTCCAATACGTTTTGCCGGATGGAAAAAGAACTTTTTAAAATCCATCCCAACAACCCATCCGCCGTTACCGGTAAATTAAGTTACCTCTTGGACCGCAACACCCTGCTGGCCGAGTCCGCCGCGCCCGGGGAAATAAACCAAAAAGCGTTCTTGCGCCACCAGGATCTTTTGCAAAACACGCTGGCGGAAGTGGAAAACTATTGGGAAGCGGCACTGGGCGAAAGATACCATTCCACCGTTTTTTCCAAGAAAGAGATTGCCAACTTACTGGCCGACCCCAAACAACCGCCCGCGTTTATCCTTTCCACAAACGAAATAAACCAGTTTCCGCTGATGACCCTCCAACAGCAACAGGCTTTTACCCGCCGCGCAGCAGAGGACAACACCAACGCGCTGACGGAGCTTCTGTCCCAAAACCCGGAGGAACTTTCTACTTCGCAATTTTCCCATTATTATTATTTAAAACTCCGCCAAAAATACTTTACACTGCTCTTGCGCGTTATGGACGCCGCCCAGGCACCCCGCCAAACGCTTATTATCCGCGTGCGGAAACAAATCCAGCTGGACTTCCTGCCGGGAAAAGAAGCCGCCCTGACGGACGCGCAGCGCCTGGGAAAACTCTACTTTTACAAAGACCACGCAAAAAACCATTCGTCAGATGGAATAAATGAGCAGCTGGTCGCTTTAAAAAGCGAAATAGCCCGGCAAGAAAAAATTTACGCCCCATATGCACAAGCGGAAGCTTTTAACATCCCGTATGAACTTGTTTTAACACACCCCCAAACGGTACACACATACGCGTTGGGCGCGGCAGAAGCCGAGCGTTTAAAAACCCTAACAAACCGCCAAATAACGGAAGAAGTTCCCGTGCTTATCCAGCAAACGCAAGCATATAAAAATGCGTTGCTGTCCGCCAAAAATACGGGCACAGACTTTTTTATCCACTACTACCGCCTCTGCGTAAAAGAACAAATTTTGCAAACTTATTTGGCGCGCAGCAAGTTTTTTCTGGAACACGGCTTATGAACCGCACTCTGCTGCACCAAGCGCGCCGGCTTATCCAAAAATATAACCTGCCGTATGCACAGGAGAGGGCCTTTCTTACGCGCGCGTTCGCCGTCGCCTGGGCCCAAAAAACAACGCAAAACCCCCAACAGCTTATTGAACAAGATCTGAACCCTTTTCTTCCGCCGCCCGTACCTGCCGGGGAAACCTTACAACAAGACCTCTTTTCTCTTCTGGCAGCCGCTCCCGCGGGGGAAGACGGCGCCCCACACGCTTTTACACCCGAAATTTTAGCGCTCGCCTGCGAACAAACGGACTCAAAACGCCGCAGCCGGGGGGTTTTTTATACTCCGGGCGAAACCGCGCGGATATTGGTTAAAGAAACCTTGTCCGCCCGGGAAGAATCACTCCCCTTACAAAGCCTTACGGTTTGCGATCCCGCCGCAGGCGCGGGCGGATTAATCATCCCTTTATGGCTGGAACTGGGCCGCCTGGCAAAAACCAGCGGGGACCGCCGCACGGAAGCTTTTATATTAGAATCGCTTTCCCGCCAAATTTATGCGGCGGATTTGGACGGATTTGCCCTAAAAACGCTTCGTTTAAGAGCCGCCTTAACGCTCTACGCAAAAGGGGGGCGGTGTTCTAACCTCTTTCCCAATTTACTGACGGAAAACGCCTTAAAAGGCGCAAAAACCAGTATTTGGGCGGAAAAATTCCCGGACGTATTCCGCCGCGGCGGATTTGACCTTGTACTGGCCAACCCGCCCTACCTGGGGCAAAAAAACAATAAAGAAGCGTTTGCGCCGCTGCGTCAAAACCTGCGCTGGCGGCCCTACGTTACCCCCAAAGGGGATTTATTGTACTTATTTTTTCATTTGGCCTTAGAAATTTTAAAACCGCAAGGCCTGGCCGGCTTTTTAACAACCGCTTACTTTACGCAAGCGGCGTCCGCCGTAACTTTACGCGCCCGGCTAAAACAAGAAGCCGCTTTTTTGCGCTTGCTGGAGTTCCCAAAACTCCGTTTGTTTTCCGACGCGCCCGGCCAGCATAACTTAATCAGCGTTTTTCAAAAAACGGCGGACAAAACGCTCCTCTGCCGGATTGGGTTTAACGGGCAAACCGCCTCCCAAGAAGGATTATATACTGGTGAAACGCATTTTTTAACGCTCCGCCCGCAAAACGGCGCGCTGACAGCCCTATTGCAAAAAATGGCCTCCGCCACGGCAAAACTAAAAGACGCGGCCCATATTTCCAACGGACTAATGACGGGGTGCGACAAAATTTCCGCCGCCCATTTAAAAAAACACCCGCTCCCGGGCGTACAAAAAGGCGCGGGCGTATTTGTGTTATCTCCAGAGGAAAAAGACGCGCTCCGCCTATCCTGCGCCGAACAAAAGAAATTAAAACCGTTTTTTAAAAATTCGGACATTTCCGCCTACTCCGCCCAAACGGTTCCCAGCGGCTGGCTGGTGGATTTTTTTTATCCCAACGACCGGGAAACAGACTTTTCGCAATATCCCCGTTTAATGGCGCACCTGGCCCGTTTTAAACCCGTTTTACTCGCCCGCAGGCAAAACAATAACGGGATTGATAAAATCCTCCGGCAAGGCATTTACTGGTTTGCGTCCGTACGGCGCAAGCTGGATTTTGACGCAGAGAAAATAGCCGTCCCGCAGCGGGCCAGGCTAAATACGTTCGCCTATACGCCCGGGCCGTGGTACGCCAGCTCGGACGTATATTTTATTTCCCGCCCCAACCCCGGGTTCAGCCTGTGGTATTTGCTGGCGTTATTAAATTCCGCGCCTTATTACGCATGGCTATTCTACCGGGGCAAACGCAAGGGGGAATTGCTGGAGCTCTACGCCCAGCCGCTGGGGGAAACACCTATTCCCTGCGCCACTAGCAGCCAGCGGCAGGAACTGGAAAGGCTGACGCAAGAAATATACCGTCAAAAAAGTAAAAATACGTCCGCCCCAACCGCCGCGCTGGAAAAACAGGTCAACCGCTTGGTGGCAGGGCTCTTTGGCCTTTCGCAACAAGAACTTGCCGCCGCGCAAGAGCTGCATAATAATGCCCAACGCCAGTAAAAACCAAACTTGTCAGCATACCCCTTAATTTGGTATTTTATATATATCAGAAGTAACTTATTTTCGGAGGAATTATGAACGCTGTAAAAACGTACTTCATTGACGTAATTAAAAACCAATATGTTAACTTTAACGGCCGCGCCACCAGACAGCAGTACTGGATGTACATCCTGTTCTACTTCATCTTGTCCGTGGTTGTAAGCATCATCGGTTCTATCTTGGGCGATACCGTCCGCGGTATTTTGTCCGGTCTTTTGAACTTGGCCCTCTTGCTGCCCACCTTGGGTATCGGCGTACGCCGCTTGCACGACACCGACCGCAGCGGCTGGTGGTTCTTGATCGCTTTAGTGCCCGTTATCGGCAGCTTGGCTTTGCTCGTATTCTTCTGCTTGCCCGGCACCGAAGGCGAAAACCGCTTCAACAAATAGTTTTTTGCCGCAAAACCGCTCCCTGTACGGGGAGCGGTATTTTTTTATCATTTTGGGGATTTTTATGGACCGTACCCAAGCTTTAACTCTTTTAAAAAAATACAATAAAGAACCTTTCCATATTTTACACGCATTAACGCTGGAAGCCGTTATGCGCCATTTTGCCCAAGAATTAGGCTACGCCAACCAAGCGGACTTTTGGGCTTTATGCGGCCTGCTGCACGACGTGGATTTTGAACAATTCCCGGCCGAACACTGCAAAAAAGCGCCGGAACTGCTGGCGGAAATTAACGCTTCGCCCGAACTGGTACACGCCGTTTGCGCGCACGGTTACGGCCTGGTGTGCGACGTAAAACCCGAACACGAAATGGAAAAAGTGCTCTTTGCAGTGGACGAACTGACGGGCCTTATCCAGGCCGCGGCGCGGATGCGTCCGTCCAAAAGCGTGCAAGATATGGAACTTTCCAGCCTAAAAAAGAAATTTAAAGATAAAAAATTTGCAGCCGGGTGCTCGCGCGACGTAATCAAACAAGGTGCGGAAATGCTGGGGTGGGAACTGGACGCTTTATTGGAAAAAACCCTGGCCGCTATGCGCGCAACGGAAGATATGGTCCGCACCGAAGCGGGGAGCAATTAAACGATGAAAACCGCATTTTCGTACTTTTTACAGCCGATGCGCCAATCATTTGATTTTACCGGCCGCGCCAACCGCACCCAATATTGGCTGTTTGTATTGTGGGAGATTATTCTTATCATCCTATGGGCCGTCTTGGTAATAACGCTGGAAACGCAATTAAAAAACGCCTTTGGCGTTACAGCGGCTTTTTCGCTCCCTTTGTTTGCGTTAGCTATATTGGCCCTTATTCCGGCAAATATAGCCATCCGCTGCCGCCGTTTGCACGATATTGATATGAGCGGCTGGTGGCAGTTATTAATACTCATCCCCAGCCTGGGCGGAATTATTGTACTTATATTTATGCTGATATCCGGCACAAAAGGGGAAAACAGCTTCGGGCCCGTGCCAAAACTGTAAAAGTTCCATTCTTATTATTGCATTGCGGCGGGGCATACCAATTCGTCATCCCCGAGTGTTGGCGGCACCCTCCGGGCCAGCCGCAGGGCTCGGGGTTCTGTTTTTTGTCTTTTTCCGTCATGCTGAGAAGTTATTGCTCAGCATCTACTTATTTTACTGGATCCTGAAACAAGTTCAGGATGACAATAAAAAACAAGGAGTAGATTCCCGACTACGACCTTCGGGAATGACTACTATTTTAATATACCTAAAATAATTCTTCTTCCAGTTTACTAAAAAACTCACCCGCCTTATATGGGAAATACAAATCCGTAACCGTCCCGGTGAAGGCGGAAGGCTGCGGGTTAACCTCTATAATTTTAGCACCGCGCTCTTTTGCCGCAAGCGGCAAACTGCACGCGGGCATTACCTGCCCAGCCGTCCCAACAATAAGCATTACGTCCGCTTTTTGCGCCATTTCCACCGATTTTTGATACGGCATATACAGGATCCCTTCCCCGTAAAACACAAAGTCCGGCTTGAGCACCCCGCCGCAAATGCAATAAGGGGGCTCTTCGGTCAAATCAATATCATCCAGCGCATATTTTTTACCGCATCCGGTGCAGGACAACGTATGAATCGTCCCGTGGAATTCCTGCACGTTTTTGCTCCCGGCTTTTTGGTGGAGTCCGTCTATATTCTGCGTAATCACGCCTTTTAAAAAGCCCTTTTGCTCCAGCGCGGCAATAACCTCGTGCGCTTTGTTGGGGGCCGACTCCTCCATATCAGTAAAAAAGATTTTCTTCATTTCCCGCCAAGACTCCGCCGGGTGCATATTAAAAAAATTAATCTCAATAAATTTTGGGTCGTACTGGTTCCACAGCCCGCCAACCCCCGTAAACGGGGCGATACCGCTTTCCACGCTTACGCCCGCCCCGGTAAACGCCACGCCAAAGCGCGCGTTTTTAATCAGTTCTGCCGCAGTTTTGATATTTTCCATATGTTTATTTTACAATTTCTAACCCTAAAAACGCGTGGACGGACACAGTGCCCCGCGCTACAATATAATATACGATAACATTGTGGGGGGACACTATGTCTATAGAAGCCAAAGCGGTGCAGGACGTACGCCGCACCAAAAGATACTTATTTGACGTGCTTCAGTTCAACTATCCAAGCAAAGTAACGTGGACGATTAACGCCGTTATCATCACGCTTATTTTACTCAGCGTGCCGGTAGACGTAATTGAAAGCGTGGGGGACGTAAGCCCGCAGTTAAAGAGGATGGCCTACCATCTGGATTTAGCAATGAGCGCTATTTTTGCACTGGAATACGTACTGCGCCTGTTAACGTGCACGGAAGACCCGCGCTACGCCAAGCCTATTTCCGGCCGCATTAAATATATGTTTACGCCGCTGATGATTATTGATTTACTGGCCATTTCGCCGTTTTTTATTTTGGGCGCGGGACTGGTGCGCGCACTGCGCGTATTCCGCATTTTTATGCTGATGCGCTATACAAACGCCATTGAACTGGTAAACAACGTAGTGTCCGAAAAAAAGAACGAACTGGCCATTTGCAGCGCGTTTTTGCTGATGTTATGGATTTGGAGCTCGTTTATGATTTTCCGCGTAGAACACCCCGCCCAGCCGGAAGTGTTTAAAAATATGCTGGACGCGATGTGGTGGTCCATGCAAACGTTTACCACCCTTGGATACGGCAACCTGGTACCCGTTACGCTGGCGGGTAAAATTATTACCGGGATAACGGTGGCCAGCGGGCTGATTTTATTTGCCGTGGTAACAGCCGTAATGACCGGGGGAGTGGTGCAGGAATTTCAAAAATACGAAAATAAAAAGAAAACGCCTCCGCAACTTTAAGGAGTTTTGCCAAAAACGCCCCGGAAGGAACATCCGGGGCGTTTTTAGCATAAAGCGACAGTTTTTATTTGATTGGGTAATAAATACTGTGATTACAAAGATACGGATTTTTTGAAGGATAAGTTAAAAACTCCTCATAATGAAAATGCTGATACGGTTTATCCGTCTGTTTTTTATCAAACCGCTGATCCTGTTGATTCCACCGGTATTTTGTGGAGCGTTCATGATCGCCAAGACGGAAACTCCTATAATTTCCCAACGAAAAAGTATTGCTTATATTATCCAAAAAACCTGACAGTTCGCGTTTAATAATATCCCTAATTTCCTGTGTAAAGATATTAGGGGCTTCTTCTAACAAATCATTAAAACGGATACCCAGCTCGGCTTCTGGAATCCAACGTCCGGAAGCGTTAATTTTTACACCGCCCGCAAATTCTATATTTTCTTTATAAATCGCCCGGGTAAACAGCTTTTGGTTTGTTCCTTTTGCGTAAAAAGAACTAGCAGCCTCATTTACCCTTACCAACTGCTGAATATCTCTGGTGGCGCAATGCACACCCGACATATTTTTCAAACTAATTGCACTGCACCCCGCAAAAGAACGCTTTTCATCTACTACTTCGGCAGGACAAAAAGAATACTGCCCCAGGCATCTTCTCAATTCCGCCAATCTGGCGATGGAGCGAGGGTCCCCATTGTTAACATATTCGTGCAATTTATTTAATGTCCATTCACTTGCCGGGGAGGTTGGACGGTACTCGCAAGTAGGTTTTCTTTTCGTTTTAGTTGTTGTCGTAGCTGTAGTCAAACCGCCTAATTTTTCCATATCCGGCATCCAGGCAACTACAAAAGACAGCACCCCGTCTTCCGCCGAAACATCTTCAGCAGGATAGGATTCCACATTGGAGGAAGCCTCCGGAGAAAACACACTATCCCAAAACATTTCTTTGGCACGATTGAACTCGGCTTTATATCCGGAGGAATACGCGTCATTCAAAGCATAGTAAAAAAAGACTACTCCCGCTACCACAACAGACGCCGGCGCGGCCGGGGCCGCCAGAGCCTCCGCAAGAACAGCGGAAGAACGCACCGCTTCCGCCGGAACAGCCAATACACCCACAGCGGCAGCCACAGAAAAGCCGGCTTCAATTTGCGTTTTTTCATGCGCAGACAAAACAAATTTACCAGCAGTATTCCGGCCGTTTTGCGCATAAGAGGCCAGTGCATTTGCCGCCGCCCACCGAACACGGGGGGAAGAATTTTCCAAGTAGTAAGAAATATTCCGTTTTTCAGCAGGATCCAACTTTTGGGCGTAAAACATAAACGCACCCTCTAAAATAAGGGGATGAACGTAATCCGGGTCCGAGGGATTATCGCGCCCGGCTACAACAAGCACATCTATAACGTTTCCTAAATGTTCTTTGTTCATTTGGGCCAAACGCGTAAGCTTAGCCGTTAATTCGGAGTTTTCTTTTCCGTTACCAAAATAAAAATCAAAAGATTGGCCGGATGATTCTATAATCAGGACGGAAGAATCTGCAGGCATCTGTTCTTGGCCTGCAATTTGGTTCAACACATTGTTGCGCAATTTATCGGAGGGAGAGCAAGGCACCTGTTTGCCCTCTCGCGTAACACAAGCGGCTTTAAGCGGAATCCCCGAAGTAATAGCAAATTTTTTAAGAGGAATATCATATCTGCTGGCTTTATCCGCCTGCCCTTGCCGAAAGAGGGAAACCGCATACTTTACAATTTGAGATGCAGCATTGATACACACATTACGGCTTTTCTTTTTTTCCCGCGGATGTTTTTCAAGGTAGGAAGTTGCCTGATCCAAGCAATCTATATGCAGCCATTGCTCGTGCTGCGAAGACTTTAACATAGAGGGCACATCGCAATTTCCGCCGAACGCAAAAGCGGGCATAATATTGTTTAACAACAAACAGCCAACTATAAATAAAGAAATCATACGGTGCATAGCAACACCTCCAAGACAGCAATTTATCTATTTTCAGTATATCAAAAAAACGATGATAATCAAGAAGAAAACGCATATTTTGTTCCTTTTTCAGGTAAAATAAATATATGAGCTCCACCGCCCCCGTTACCGAAGGAATTAAATATGCAGGTTCCAAACTAAAACTGCTGCCGCACATTATGGCGCGCGTCAACGCGCTGCCAAAAGTGCAAACGGTGCTGGACGGTTTTTGCGGCACTACGCGCGTTTCCCAGGCGTTAGCGCGGGCGGGATACACGGTAACGGCTAACGACGCGTCCGCCTGGAGCGAAGTATTCGCCCAATGTTATTTAAAATCAAACAAACCGGACGCTTTTTATGCGGACATCATCACCCGCCTAAACGCCCTGCCCGGTAAAAACGGCTGGTTCTCCGCACATTACGGGGGAAAAGACGAGGACACCAAAAAGCCTTTTCGCCTAAAAAATATGCAAAAGCTGGACGCGGTGCGCGAAGAAATAGACCGCCTGGGCCTTGAATGGACGGACAAATGCGTCCTGCTGACAAGCCTTATCCTGGCGCTGGATAAAGTAGACAGTACAATTGGGCATTTTACTTCGTATTTATCCCGCTGGTCTGTACGCTCCAAGGGGGATTTAATTTTAAAAATGCCGCACCGTCCGCCCCACAATCCCGCCTGCCGGGTGTTAAACGAAGACGTTTTCTCCGCCGTGCGCGGCCGCCGGTGGGACCTAGCCTACTTTGACCCGCCCTACGGCTCCAACAACGATAAAATGCCCTCCAGCCGTGTGCGCTACAACGCCTATTACCATTTTTGGACCACCGTCGTAAAAAATGATAAACCGCCGCTGTTCGGCGCGGCGGCCAGGAGGGAAGACTCGCGCGATAATTCCGCCAACCCGTTTGAGGATTTCCGCCTCAGCCCCAACGGACGTTTTACCGCCCTAAACGCGGTTGACCGCCTGCTAAAAGAAACCAATGTGCGGTATATCTTATTTTCATACGGTTCCGGCGGCAGAATTCCGCGGGAAGAACTGCTTAAAACCTTACGTACGCACGGTAAAGTATTGGTGGCGGAAGAAATTGATTATAAAAAAAATATTATGGCTAACCTGACCAGCACGAATGAATGGTCCCAGCCCGGCGGAAACAAAGAATACTTGTTTTTAATTGAAAAAGGAATATAATATGCACAATTTATGGAACCGTTTTTGGGACGTTTTGGACCCGTACCGCCGCGGTCCCTTGTTTTGGAAATACGGCTGGAAAGGGATTGTATTTATCCTGGCCGGGACGTATTTTTTATATCAGTGGTACGTCGGCCCGCGCCACAGCCCGGTTGCGGGCGTGCTGTGGCTGTTTACCATCGGCATACACGAGGCAGGGCACCCCATTTTCCGCATAATATCCGGCGGGAATTTTGCCTGGACCATTTGGGGCGGAACCATAATGGAGCTGGGCGTGCCGCTGCTGGCGTATTGCACATTTTTGCGGAGGGGGAAAGAGATCCAGGCGGACGTATGCCTGCTGTTGCTGGCCATTGCCTGCTACAGCGTGGGCCACTATGCTGGCTGCAGCCTGGACCCGGTAATCTCCCTTTTAAACGCCGGGCCAGAAACCCTGCCGGACTGGGACTATATGCACAAATGGCTCGGCACGGAAGGGTACGAATGGCATATGCGCCATGCGTTTTACGGGCTGAGCGCGTTTTTGGGCGCGCTGGGCGTCTATTTAACGGCCGTACATTTTTGGGCCTGGACCAACCCGGATGGGCACAATTACAATGATGACGACGACGGCCACAACCGTTTTTTTACGAGAGGATAAGTATGTTTGGAAAATTCTGCCGTTTTATTGCCCGCTTAACGGGTCTGCCGGAACAGTTCATCCGTTTTTTGATTATCGGCGCGATGAATACGGCCTTTGCTTACGGGCTGTACGCCTTGTTTGTATTTTTAGGCTGCCACTACGCGCTGGCGGTGTTTTTATCAACGGTCATCGGCATTTGCTTTAGCTTTAAAACATTGGGAGCCCTGGTATTTGACAATCCGGACAACCGCCTGATTTTTAAATTCTTTGCGGTATATGCCGTTTGCTACCTGGTAAACGTGGGGATTTTGCGCCTGCTGACCGCCGCGGGGATGAGCAACCTGTACGCGGCGGGGCTTATCAGTTCGTTTTTAGTGGCAATGGTAAGCTTTTTCCTGAATAAATTTGTTGTATTTAAGAAAAAGTAACCGCCCAAAAAACCGCGGTTAAAACTCGCACGTCGTAGAACCGCAAGGCAAGAAAGCGGCGCAATTAGAATTGTTACACATAATAGAACCGCTTCCGTCCGGATTTAAAGTATAGTAAAAAGCTGTAGGCTGGGTTGACCCCATTAAAAATTTACTATACACACATAAGTTATAATAAGAACCACTGCAAGAAGAGACGTCAAAATTCTTCATTTCCGGCAGCGTAATGTCCAGTTCAGAAAAATCCGTCGCAAAACGGCCGTTGGAAAGATAATACACATTTTGCGCATCCTTCCAGCTTTTGGCATAGTTCCACAGCTCGGTTGCACGCGCTTTATTTACCGCCTTGGTATATTGCGGCAGCGCAACGCTTGCCAAAATGCCGATAATTAACACAACAACCAATAATTCAATTAAAGTAAACCCATTTTTCATCATAATCTCCTTAGCAAGTTGTTTATAGGGTTATTAATAGTTTAAAATTTCTCAGCCCGATAAATCAACTGCCGAGATTAGTTTATCAAAAAAAAAAAACGGGTCAAGATTCAGAAAAAGCAGGAATAAAGAAGCACAAACAGGGGAATATCAGCCGCCCGTTTAACAATCCTCCCCGGCCCCGGGGATGACACCTAAACATAACGCCTGTTTTAATAAAAAACGGACTGGTAGGGCTGTTTCTGCCACGGCGGGAACGACTTGTAGCCCTTGTCGGACAGCTGCAAAAAGCAGGAACTGCCCAAATAGCTTTCTACGCCCACGCCCCGTTTCCACTCTTCGGCCAGGCGGGACAGTTTTAACACATTGCAGTTGGGCATCCAAATAAGCGCTTGGGAGCGGCGCTCCAGCGCGGCATCCCGTGCGGCTTCATCCAAATGGAACAGCTCGGTTACGCGGGCGTTCATCCCGTAAAGCGTATTGGGGTAAAACGAATACATCGCCTCTAAACTGTTTGGCGGAAAAGCTTCCATAGCGATAACAAACAATTCTTTTTGGGGTGCATTATCCCGGTAGAACTGGGAGGATATACGCGCAGAAAAATAATGTGTATGGGTTACAATCCACCAATTATACGCAAATAACCCAAAACTTACCGCGGCATAAAACACAAACAAAGCCTTTGCCCACACGCGCCGCTGAACCACTCCGGCAATGCTGAGCGCGCAAAATAAATATAACGCGGGTATAATTTCAGAAAAATACCGCCCAAACATAACATACATTTTTAACGATAAAAGCCCCGCCAAGCCAAATGTGCAAACCAACACACCTAACAAAAGCGTAAGTTCCTGCGCAAACGCCATTTTGCCAAACGCTTTAAAGCGTTTGTAGTTGCCGTATAAGCCCAGCACCACCAACAACCCCATAGCCGCGGCGGCATAGGAATAATTAAAAAAGAAATACGTCAGCCCCGGCAAAATGGAATACCAAGGCGTAGTATTTGCCCACCAGTTGCCGTTAAACCGGGATTGGGACAAATTATACATAAAATTAGGCGCCAGCCACGGCAAAAACAAGAGGAACACCACTCCCGGCACCACCACAAACCACGTTAAATTACGCCTGTACCATACAGCCTGCGCAAACAGCAGGACGGACGACACCCCAAAAAACAACGCACCGAAATAATGGCTCCAACACAATAAAAAGGATAAGCCGCCATACCAGGCCCATAAACGCCCCGGAATGGGGCGTTTTTTACCGGTTAGGCGGGATATCTCTAAAAACAAAAAAGTAAGCGGTGTGGACAACAACAGCATTAATGCGTATGCACGGGCGTGCTGGGAATACAAAATAACGTAGAAACTACAGGCAAACAGCACCATATATATTTGCAAAGCCGTTTTGCCAAAGCGGCGGGGGAACATTTTCCACGCCAGATACCACGCGCCCAACCCAAACGCCAAACTGGGCAGACGGAGCCAAACTTCCGGGCCGTACGGAACAATATGGTTATACAGCCATAGTAAGATATTATGGAGAGGGGGATGTACGTCCGGCATCAGCCAATTTACCCAAATCCATTTTAAAGACAAAGCCGGGTTGGCGGTAACGGCGGTAAAGATTTCGTCATACTCATAGGACATTGTTAACAACATCACGCGCACAATTACGCCTGCCGCTATAAAAGCCAGGCAGGCGCAGTTAAAAAAGGTTTTAAATGTTTGTTTCATATAATTTTATATATAGGTCTCAAACGCTTCGGCCCGTTTGCGTAAAAAACAGCGGTTTAGGCAAATAAGTCCGGCCCGTCCCCGGCGGGGGGGAGAGCTTCTTTCCCGGCCGGTTTAGGCGTTTTGGCGGATTTGGATTTTAACCCGTTGTAATCGTATCCCACCCGTTTTAAAAGGCGGGCGTTGTCTTTGGTAAGGGGCACTTCGTAAATATCCACAATACGCTGGGCCACGGGTAAAAACGCGCCTTTATTGCCGTCTATATGCCCGCGCGCCACTTTAACGGCGTCCGCCGCATTGGAAACGGCGTTTTCCGCCTTGGCAAAGTTAACCAAAAAATCGTTGAACTTTTCCATTAATTTTAAGATATCTTCTTTCAAATCTTCCATATACTCGTGCTGTTTATCAATATCCCAAAGCTTGGATACCATTTTTAGCGTGCTCATCAGCGACGTGGCCGACACCAAAGCGATGTTATTTTTCCACGCTTCGCTTAAAATATCCGGGTCCGCTTCCGAGGCGGCCAGCAGCGCGCTTTCGGGATAGATAAACATTAACGTATAATCCGGCTGCACTTTGTCGCCCCCGGACAAAAACTTTTTATAATATTTTTTGGAGCTTAAATCTTTAATCGTCTTTTTTACGTCTTTAACGTGTTCCGCCAGCGCGGCGGCTTTTTCTTTAGGGTCCTGCGCGTTAAAGTATTCCACATAATGGTTGAAAATGGTTTTGGAGTCCACCACAATCCACCGGTCCGCCGGCAGCGCTACCTGCACGTCTACGCGTTTGCCTTCGTCGGACACTTGCTGAAAGTAGTCCAGCCCTTCTTTCATTCCGGCCGCGTCCAAAATGCGTTTTAAGGTTTCTTCGCCCCAGCTGCCGCGCACGATAGACTCGCCCTTAATGGCATTGGTTAAGTGCACCGCGCTTTGGTCAATTTTTTCGGTGGATTTAATTACGTCCGCAAGGCCTTTTTCCAACCGGGCCTGCACGGCGGTGTTTTGGCGTTCCATTTCCGCCACTTTTTTGACGAAACTTTCCAAATGCAGCGTAAGAGGGCGGAGAGCCTCGGAATTTTTAGCCTCCAGGCCTTTGGTCTTATCCTCCAAAATTTTACCCGCCAGTTCGCTAAATTGCGCCTGGTAAGTGGAGGATAAGTCTTTAAAATTCTTTTCAATTAATTCTTTTTCGCGCACAAGAGAACGGGTTTCTTCCTCCAAGCGGGCCTTGTCCACCGCCAAGCCGGATTTAGCTTCCAGCAAGGAGGCGTTTTCCGCGCGCAAACGGGTTACTTCCGGCTCCAGCGCGCCCAAACGCGCCGCTTCGCCCTGCACTTGTTTTAACCGGGCCGAATTCCACAAAAACATAAAAATACAACCCACCAAAATACCCGCCAATACAGCAACAATATACATATCAAAATCTCCTTACGGCTTTTTTAAATTGTACAAAGTTTTGGGTTTAGCCTGGATAAAAGGGCCCAAAATAACAATTTTTTTATAAAATATATATATAAAATAAATCCTAAACAAGGAGACCTTTTTATGAAGAAAATGTTGCTTTTCACCTTATTCGCCGCCGTATTAGCGGCAGGCTGCGCCTCCACCGGGTCCACCACTGCCAGCACCGCCAATAAAGCGATGACGCTGGAAGAAGCCTTGCAAAAATCGGCTGAAACGCGCCAAAAATTAATTGACGCCAAACAATCTTACCAAAACGCCAAAACGGCCGCCGAAGTAGCCTCCGGCAAAAAATCCGCCGCGGACGTAGCAAAAGAACAACTTCAGCAAAAAGCCGACAACGCCAAAAAACAACTGGAAGACGAAAAAAACGCCTGGAAAGAATTGCTGGGCAAATAAGATTGTATTCACAATACACTAAACCCCCCGGTTTAATATATTAAACCGGGGGGTTTTATTTCTAGCAAAATATTATTGGATAACGTGGATACCGAGGGTCTTGACATTGACTTTCGTCATCCACTTCACCCCATTTCACACAAAAATATCCGATTTTCCAATCTGCAGGAGGTGTTTTCCAAGGATCGTCTGCCCCGGGACAAACACACGTATACATACGTTTATTATATACATAATACTCACCCACAACTGCACCATTTTCCGGTAATAACTGCAAATCTTCTCGTCCTTGATAAGGCCAATAAACCTTATCTCCGCATTTCATTCCATTGGCAAGCCCACCATTTACCAATCTCGGAGTAGTACTCTTCCAAGTAGGATTGGTAGAATTGAAACCGCAATAATTTTGTTTAATAAGAACAGTGTTAAAATCATATTCCACAATACATTGGTGTTTTTTAGAGCACTCACCAGTTGTATTGTATTTGCACGTATTATAATCCCATGTATACGTAATTTGTCCCGTTTTTCCGTCAGAACAAGGTTCCGTATAAGTGGCTCCGCGGGAGTCCGTCGGCTGACATTGTTTACTCGCCTCTACTTCCCCGCACACCAAATACAACTCCCGGCCATTCGCCCCGTCCAACGTTAACTCATCCCAGCGCATTGTCCCATCACTCCCGCCTTTGCCTTTACAAGCCGGGAACTCTTTGCCAAATAACTTTAGTTTGCTTACGTTCATCTTTCCCACGTTCAAGCTTTCCATATTCCCGCGCTGAATCCGTACGTTTTTAAAACTAATTTTCCCTGTGCCGGTAACGGCGGCGCCTAACGTCATATTCTCGCCGTCTATGCCTCTCCCGCCGTTTAAGTCCAACTGCCCACTGTTTAAGTTTAACCGATTTACCGTTAAGTTCGCAGTGGATTCATCACAACCCAACTTCATA
>JAAGKN010000579.1_pt1 | contig 54784 bp, 69 predicted proteins | sample 6206371 | NCBI WGS metagenome assembly JAAGKN01 (sample SAMN11533720, study PRJNA540317) | gut metagenome | isolation source: fecal pellets from male and female animal of same cohort | host: Peromyscus leucopus | place: USA:CA | collected 2017
TAATGAAAGTTTCCTATATTGGCAACAATGACTTCGGTGTTTTCGTTTTGATTTTGGGGGGAGAAAGGGAAGCTCCGCGGCGTGGGCGTCGCGGAGCTTCGGGCTGAGCAGGCGGCAGGCCGCCTGTGTGTGGGATTATGGATTATTGTTCCGGATCTTCAAATTCGGTTTCCGGCAGAGCAATCTGCACGCTAGTAACAGTATTTCTGCCGGAATATTCTCCGGGGATGTTGATGGCTATTCCGGCGATATCAGCCTTTGCCTCAAGGGGATATCTACCCGAGTTTTTTTTCGGTTTGGAGTCTTTATCCACTATGTATATGAGGAGCTGTGGCGTGGATTCAAGCCCTGCGGCGCGTCTTAGTTCAGCAATGGCTCGGCGTGTATGGTCTTTGTTAGTTGATACAGAGGCTCTCAGGAACGGATCCTGAATGTCGTCCAGAATTATATCCGCAAGATAATCGTTAGGGCTGCTAATGGTCTTTATGTTGATTATATTGTCAGCCCTCTGTTCGGATCGTGTGCGGTTGGTTTTTATTGTCGATATGCCGTTTGAGAATGTGATTCTGCGAGATTCGTCCGCATTGTTGATGCCTACAAGGATAACGTTCCAATTGGTCATCCATTGCTGCTGCTCAAACCATTCGATGGTGGGATTTATGTCGCTGAACACCTTTTGGCGAGAACAGGGGATGTATTTCAGTAAAAAGTCCTTGATTGTTGCAAACGGGACATCTCTCCATATAGTGCTGTTTCTGGCAGAATTATTTGAGGGGTCATTCGGTGTTGGATTGCCGAGACTGCATATAAACGAATCCGTAGCTTCAAGGTTTGATTGCAGAGTTTTGATATCGTTTTCAAACATTGAGGTTGCGATTGTATGTCCGGACATGTCAACAGATGCAGTTACGGCACCCTGCATTTTGTGAGGATTGGTTATGCTCACAAGAGGGGAGTTAAGGATTTTGATGGCGCAATCCTGAGGGGTTTTGCCTAGCTTTCCCATGTCTGCTATCTCATCGCGCAACTGTTGGTCAAGATCGGCCAGATACACGAATTGGTCTTTCGTAGTCTGCGGCATCCAAATGCGTGGTAAGAGTTCACAATTACGGCGATAGCCGAACCAGCGTCCCATCTGCATGAGAGTGTCGGCTGCATGAGTTGGCCTGCGGAAGAAAGAGCACATAAGGCCTTCAAGAGTGAGACCTCTCGAGAGTGTGTTTCCTCCAATGATAAGAAAAGCGGGCGCCAAATCCGGCATATTGTCTTTGGTCGGATAAATGAGTCGGCTCATTGTCTCGTCGTCATTGACTCGTTTGTCGCTGTTGTCTACGCAAAGATGTATGCCGTTGCCGTAGCTGATTGTGGTTTCGGAGTCAATGTCTATCCGCTGCAGCCCTGATTCCAGAACAGTTATAAGCTGCGGCCTGATTGTATCAAAGTCCGGCAGCGGGTCTACCTTGAATTGTCCGGAGACGGAGTTGCTGCGGTAGTCGGGATACTGACTGTGGAAAATGTCAGGTGTGAACCGGTTGCGTTCATCGTTCCATATCTTGGTGCAACGTTCAATGATATTTATGGTATTCTGAGGAACCATCCACCGTTTAATAGCATCTGCAAATGCAAAGTGGTTGTCTTTTCTCATGCTTGTGTGCACAAGCATGCTGAGCGGGCCGTTATGTTTACTATATCTCATGGCCGCCACAGAGCATATAAACCAGCAGATAGCGTCTTTTAGAGATTCCGGCAGAGCAATGCCATCGCCTTTGTGGATTGCATCAATCTGTTCAATGTCGTTGTCATTAATGATGCGCACTATGTCCAGACCGTCGAACTTTGTACTTTCACAGCCGAAGATCTGCTGAGGACCGAAGTACTCGTCAGATACGGCTAATGTTTTGATGAGGTTGCGTGGGTACAGCGACTCCTCGCCTGATTCGTTGAGGACATTCGCGTAAGGAGTTGCTGTGTAGCCAAGATAGTTCATGGCCTTGAATGACCCTTTTGGTTCGCCGTCGCTGTTCTTATTGTGCACAAAGTTCACAATGAGTCTGTTGATGGTAGTCCGCTCCTCTTCGCTGGTATTAATGCTTGCCTGATCGGCTTCGTCGTCGATAACGAGAACCTTCATCAGATTCTTACGCTCAGGGTAGTATTGCAACCATGAGAACAGGTTTCTTAACCGTTTTCCATTCTTGAGACTTACTGAAAAATACCTTTCGGAACGGTTTTCCTCAAGATGGAGGTACCTGGTCTTATTGCTGAAACGAGGCACTTCACTAGGGTTGTCAATATGATTCCAGTTCAAGTCGCAATCGTTGCTATGCAAGTCCTCTTGAAGCCGTTTTATCAATTGGTCTCTGAGATTGTTTGTGATGCCTGATAGTATAATGAACATATTCCATCCCCAGTCGGCAGCCAGGGCCATAAGCGCAGCCATGTTTGCGGTTTTTCCGGACTGCACATTTCCGACAATCAATCCTTTTACCGGGCCAGAGGTTGTTGTGTCCCGACTGAGATTTCTAAGGATGTCTAAAGTGGCTTTCTCAATATTGTCGATGGATAGTCTGCTGAAGCCTTTATTGCGAAGCTTTGCCTTGTAGCATTGCCAAGCTGAATTGCTCCAATCCGGGATGGTGATGTCATTGAGTTCGTAGTTGTGATTTCTGACAGTTGCCCCGGTATCGTCCTGCAGCCTTGTGGCTTCTTCTTCATCGGCTTGTACAGTGTTTAAAATTTCAAGGTATTGCTCAGGTGAAAGAATTGGCCAACTAAGGTTTTTATTCATGAAATCAAGAAAGAATGGTTCCGGCTTTGCAGCGAGTTCTTCCCAAGAAGTATTTTCTTGTCGTCTGCCTTTGATCCAGTCTATGACTCTGTTGATATTTTCAGCCATGGCTTATATAAGTTTGATGTCAATATTCAGGTTAAGGGATTTTTTTATGATATCGAGTAGGTCTGCAGTTCTCTTTGCCGATGAGGGAATGGTGACCCATTTGAATTCGGCAATCTGCTCTTGGTAGTTGTTTGTCTTGGTGGTTGTGAACAGGTCAAGGTTTCTGCAGGCAGCCACCTTGTCGACTCCTATTTTATATAGGCAGTCTATGAATGTATCCTTCGGGCTGTCGTACTTGCTTACGGTACCATCCTGAAAGGTTACGACAATTTTTTTCTTGGGCCGCGTGGCTTTGACTCTTTTTTCAAGAGAGACGGCAGTCTTGAAGTCTCCGATTTCAATTATAAGGCCAAGGTTGAGCGTATCGCTTATTCTTTTTATTTGGCCCCATTTTGATTTGGTGTCTACTATACTGTTGCTATTGAGGTACCAACCGGGGATTATTTCCTTCAGATAGTTTTTAATCTGTGGTATGATTTCGTTCACTAACAATGGATATGTGCCAACATTCCATGATATAGCATGCAATTTATCTTCGCCGATGTAGCGGAGAGTCTCAATCATGGTATCAATCCCATTTTTGTAGCAAAATTCTTTTCCGTCCGGAAACGTTACTTTGAGGCGCGTCTTTGGGCGCTTCATAACGATTTTGGAATCAGTCATCTCTGTATTTCGTAAAAGGTGTGTGCCTGTACACAAAATTAACCAATTTCAGCCGATTGTGCAAATATTTTTAGTAAAATAAGGTTAAGTGGTGATTTTGATAATAATGGCGTGGAGGGGAGAAAGGGAAGCTCCGCGGCGGGAGCGTCGCGGAGCTTCGGGTTGAGCAGGCGGCGGGCCGCCTGTGTGTGGTATGTGGGGTGCGGTTACATCATGCCGCCCATGATGAATGCTATAATTCTTATTATCAAATATATACAACTGATTTGTTGTAAAATGGACAATAAAAAAGCTATACTATGTACCTCTACAGCCAAATATGAGACGTAGCTGCTCATCATCTTCAAGCACCTCGTCTATCCTCAATGGATTGAAATTTTCGCAGAGGACAACTCCAAGAATTTCTGCCTCACGATAAACAGCCGAGAAGATTTTAGCACGTTCATATTCGGAGGTAGGCATTGATTTTGGAATAAACTGCAAAAGTCGGCATCCCCATCCTTTGCAAGTTGGAAATGAATTGCAGTAATCTATGCTGGAGTAATTAGAGAAGCACTCTTTAGCCACCATATTCCACATATATATTATATGGTAGGTTCTTGCAATTGTTCTTGCAGTGTAGCGAGTCGTTTCTCTAATTCTATAAGGCGTCGCTCTCTGTCGTTGAGCTCTCTTTCTCTGATTTCGAGTCGTAGTGTCCTTTGGTCAAGTTGTTCAGATCTTGCGGTAAGACGTTCCATCGTATCTATAAGTTGCCGGGACATTGTTATGATTTCGGATACTTCAGAAGTCGAAGCCAGTTGTTCGCCGTTAGATTTCAATGGCTCTCCTTTTCCTGTATAAAGGAAGGTCGCGTTCACCTGTGGAAATTTGCTGACAATCATGTTGACCATGCCCGGATTGAATTTTTTGGTACGACCGCTTCCCAAGTCGTATATCCTTTGGTAATTTATACCGAGAGCTGTGGCAAGTTCGCCCGGTCCAAGATGGAGAGCTTTGAGAAGTGCGTCCCTTATGGCTTTAGCATCTACATTGTTCTCGACTTTTTCAGAATCGTTCATGATCAACTTGTTTTATAAGAAACAATTAAGGAATGTATTATATTTGATATTATATGTTAATAACGTTAAATTATACATAAATGATAAGGAATGCTTTGTAAAACCAACATTTATGATTAACTTTACAGTTGGATAACATACAACATCCATCAACAAAGATAAGCAAATTCTGCTTATATGCAAATAAAGAACTAAGAACCAAAGAAGAAATGGAACAGAAAAACTGCGTCAAATCAAAGGAGTTGACTTATCGTCCTCCACGAAAGCCGTCGTTTCCGGAGTTCAGCCCAGGAGTCCAAATTGCTGACCCGCTACCAATCTCTCCCACTTTGAAAGCCTTGAAAGTCGGAGAGTCAGCGGTGTTTCCGATTGAGCAACTGACATCAATTCAATCCACCAAGAATCGCCTATGCCGGATGTATGCCCGGCAAGGTTGGAACGCGGAGATTGTTGTTGACGATTCTGAATTTCAGGTAGTTGTTACTCGTATCGCATAATGCCTCCTTCCGCAGTGAGCATCATGGCGTCAAAGTATCGTTCACTTCTCATCATCGCAGAAAGCATGTATGTGTCTCAAAAGAAGGCCATAAAACTACTTCGAGGTGAAAAACGATTACAGCGACTTATAGACGAAGGACGGATTAGATATGACAAGCCTTTCGGTTCGACTAACACCATGTGGCGATACAACCTCGCCGATGTTATAAAAAATGTTAAAGTTGACCATAGGCTCACTGAAATAGACCCCGAACTTGTCTTTTCAGGCTTATAAATGATAAGATTTAAGCCGAGACTGTTAATGCTCCAGTCCTATCAAAATCTTATCAATTCTACGATATGCAAATAAAGAAATAATAACTATGTCAGAAGAAAAGTCTGCCCCTCCTGCCATCTACGCAGCGCTTGCCTCTATTATGGAGGAAACCAAAGCGATAGGGAAAACAGAGAAGAACCAACAGCAGAACTTCATGTTCCGTGGCATTGACAACGTAATGAACGAGCTTCATGGGTTGTTTGCCAAGTACAAGGTTTTCATCCTCCCCGATGTCCTTAACTACGAGGTATCGGAAAAGGTAACGAGCCGAGGGTCGCTGATGTATTACACCAGAGCCAGGATTTGTTTCCACTTCATGACAATTGATGGTAGCGAAGTAACCATCACTAATGTCGGAGAAGCAATGGATACAGGAGACAAGGGCATGAATAAGGCGATGAGCGTTGCTCTGAAATACGCCTTGATGCAGATGTTGCTCATCCCCACTCAGGATGAAAAAGACCCCGATGCCACGACACCGCCGGAAACACGTCCGAAGACAATCGCCGAGATAGCGCAATCTCTTGACCCGGCAAAGGACGGGGTGCTGAAAGAAGCACTTAACCGGATTGTATCGGCAACCGACAAGGATTCGCTAATGAAAGTTTGGTCTGACTTCACACAACTCCAAACCAATCCGATGTTCTCGCAGTGTATGTCTTGCCGAAGAAAGGAACTGAACCTATGAGCAAGGCAGCAAAGATTGAGTTGAAGCAATCGGCGGTAATCTTTAATGAAGTAGGTCACACCTATAATTATCTTGGCTCATCCCTTTCTGGTGTAACGAGCCTTCTCCACCGCACTTTGTTTGCTGACAAGTATAGAGGCATCGACCCGGCGGTTCTTGCAAAGGCTGCCGACTACGGGCATAACATCCATGAACAGATTGAACTTGTTGACACGCTCGGAGTGACAAGTGACACTCCGGCGGTTCAAGCGTATCTGCAAATGAAGGCAGACCTCAACCTCACGACCCTCGCAAATGAGTACCTTGTATCAGATGAACAATACATCGCAAGTTCCATTGACATCGTGTTTGATGACCTCACTCTCGCAGACATCAAGACTACATCCCGGTTGGATATGGAATATTTGTCGTGGCAGTTATCAATGTATGGCTACCTGTTTGAGATGCAGAACCCCGGTCTAAAAGTTCCTCGCCTGCTTGCTATTTGGCTTCCGAAGCCTCAGTATGGCAAACCTAATGTCGTTGAAGTCCCTCGCAAATCCAATGACGCACTGAAGGTTTTGATTGAGTGGGATAAATCCGTAACATCATCCTATAACAAATAAAAAGATGGCAAATCAAGTTATCGGCCAGATTGTCTCAATCGGCCAAACACAAAGCCTCACGGCAAAGAATGGTAACGCTTTTCAGAAGCGAGACCTCGTAATCAGTGTACGTCGGTTCGACCCAAACACAGGAGAGCCTGTGACCGACTGGGAGAACACTCCCAAATTCTCCTTTATGGGAGACAAATGTCGCGACCTCGACCTCTTTCAGGTAGGTCAGATGGTTGTTGTATCATTTGATCTTCAAGGTCGACAGTATCAGAACGCCAGCGGAGTAACCGACATCATCACCGAAGCCCGACCTTACAGGATTGAGGCTTACGGGAAGCGCACGGCTCAACAGCCCACAACACAGGCTGCTCCTGCTCCAGCCTCCTATCCGCAACAGTCAGCACCGGCGCCTGCTCCATCGCAGCAGCTCTACTATCCCCAACAGCCGCAAGGTTTTCAAGATCCTTTCAAGTAAGCTATGCTGTATAACTGCTCCAACCCTTTAGAAAAAGCAAATTTTCTTGACAGAGCCAAACTTCTTGCCGAAAGAGGTGATGTCGTAGAGTTGAAGACTAAAAAGCAAAGGTCTTTGAAGCAATCGGCATATCTTCATTGTCTGTTCGATTATTTCGGATGTCAATACGGAGAGGATGGCAATTATGTAAAGGAGGAGTATTTCAAAAAATTGGTCAATCCCGACATCTTTGTATTGAGTGAAGGGGTTGACCGATTCACAGGGAAGCATAGAGTTCAGTTAAGGTCCACCGCTGACCTCACTACGGAAGAAATGTCTATCTGCATAGATAGATTTCGTAACTGGTCATCAAAGGAAGCCGGTATCTACTTGCCGACCTCACAGGAGGGAGCCTTACTGCGTCTATGTGAAATCGAAATATCCAAAGCGCAGAGATATTTATGAAGTACCAACTCAGAGATTATCAACAAGAAGCCAGCAATGCAGCGGTCTGTTTCTTTCGCACACAAAGCGATAGGAACGGACTGCTGATATTGCCTACCGGAGCAGGAAAGTCGCTTGTCATTGCAGACATTGCTTTTAGGCTCGGCGAACCGCTTCTTGTCTTACAGCCAAGTCGGGAAATTCTCACTCAAAATTACGGCAAACTCAAAAGTTATGGTGTTGAAGATTGTTCTATTTATTCAGCCTCACTCAACAGTAAGGAAATAAGTCGGATAACATTCGCTACAATCGGGAGCATCATGGCACACATAGATGACTTCGACCACTTCAAGTACATAATAGTTGATGAAGCTCACAATGTCAATGCGAGTCAAGGTCAGTATAAGGACTTCTTCGCAAAAGTAAAGAGAAAGATACTCGGATTGACCGCAACACCTTATAGGCTGAACTCGGCATTGCAATATCTTGACAAAGATGGTCGGCAGCATTTTCGCCCCAAAGATGATGAAGGCTCCCAAAAGTTTGATGAACGGTTAGCAAGCCGAGAGTTGAAGATGGAGACGAGGTGTGTGCTTAAATTCCTCACTCGCACACGTCCAAGAGTATTTCACGATGTCATATATCAGGTTGACATATCCACCCTATTGGAAAGAGGTTATCTTGCAAAGGTTGAGTATTTTGATTTGTCCGTTGTGGATCAGTCAAGACTGAAACGCAACTCGACCGGAATGGATTTTGATGACAAGTCTTTGGCCGATGAGTTTAAGCAGAATGACTTCGGGAGGTACCTCCTTGAAGTTGTTAATAGATTGAGAAGCCCAAAGAGAGGTGGTTGCAGACGGGGCATCCTTGTTTTCGCCAAGTATATTGATGAATGCGAGGCGTTGAGTAAGCATCTTCCCTCATGTGCTGTTGTTACTGGCTCTACTCCTAAAAAAGAGCGAGATGAAATCCTTGATAATTTCAAGTCCGGTTGTATTGAAGTGCTTGTGAATGTAGGTGTACTAACAACAGGATTTGACTATCCGGAACTTGACACTGTTGTAATGGCTCGTCCTACCATGTCACTCGCTCTCTACTATCAAATTCTCGGCCGTGGCATTCGCCCTCATCCCTCCAAAAGTTCTACATGGTTTGTTGACCTCTGTGGTAATATCAAACGCTTCGGCAAGGTTGAAGATTTGCATCTCGCTGAACCCAATCCCGGCGAATACATCATCACAGGCAATGCTGATGGTGCCATAAAACAACTGACTAACGTCTACTTTTAGACTTATGGGAAAGACAGACAAATATAATAAGATGGTGCTTGATTCTATTGTCAGTGGCATACCTTTGACAAAAGAACAGTTCAAGCAAATTACTCACGCCAAGAAAACCGAAGCAGAGATACAGAAGGAATGTATCGACTGGTTCAAGGAACGCTATCCTCAGTTATGGGAAGATGGTGTTCTCTACCATATTCCAAATGAAGGCAAGCGCACTGGCCGTAATGGTAGGAGTTTGGTTCTGACCGGACTTGTTTGCGGTGTCGCAGACCTCTGCCTCGCTGTCGGGAGGAAAGGCTACCATGCTTTGTATGTGGAAATGAAACGCGACGGCACCTATCAACGACCGTCTCAAAAGCAATGGGAAACCGGAATTACGAAGCACGGCAATAAGTATATTGTCTGTCGGTCGAAAGATGAATTTGCACGAATAGTTGACCAATATCTATCCGATTAGCCATGAATCCCTGTGTAAAATTCTATCGAAATATCATTGAATGGCGATGGTTCAATGTTCCGGAGATGGTTCAGCTCATCATGTATTATGTATGTAGAGCTGACCATGAACCATATAATGAAGATGGAGTTTTTGTCGGGAATGGTCAGGTACTGATTACTCGGAAAGATGTTTGCGCTACATTGAATATGAGTGAGCAAACTTTCAAGACTTGTATGAAGCGACTGATTGCTGATGGCAAGATAACTACTGCTAATGATCTGTTCCGAAGCACTCTTGTAACTGTTCTGAATTATTCACAATATGTAGAAGGTGGAGATTCCGGACCTAACGACAACATGCCGCTGAGCAACGAAGTTAGCCAAACCCCAATGGCCACTCCTGTAATTTTGCCAACGGTACAATCCACTGCTACATCATTATTCTCTGATGAACTCCCTGCTGAAACTCCCACAACAACCAAGTCAAAGAAAAAGCAAGAAGTCGATTGTGACTTCATATTGAAATTGTATCACGACCGTTGCCCGTCTCTGCCGAAAGTCATAAAGTTGAGCGACAAACGTAAGATGAAAATTCGTGTCCGCTTTGAAGAGATGAGTTTCAACTTTGAGACACTGCAAGAGGTGTACGATAGATGCGAGGCTTCTCACTTTATGCGAGGCGATAATAATAGAGGCTGGAGAGCAGACTTTGATTGGATTTTCGCCAACTCCCAAAACTGGGTCAAAGTGCTCGAAGGCAAGTATGACAATAGACCCCCCAAATATCCCACAAATGAAACCAAACAGACAGATAAGTACGCTAAGCGTAGGGGAGCTGACTCAGCAGCTCTTACGTCGGAAGATTTTACCGACACGATTTAGCATTGAACTTCCTGTAAAGGATGTGTGCAATGCCCTGTATGCCTCTTATGATGCCGAAGTCCGGCTCCGCAACAGAACAATGATTTTGGATGACGAGACCCGTGAGCATATCCGCATAGCAGCCGAATGGTTGAGTGACCCCAATGGCAAAAACGGGTTTATGATGACTGGCTTATATGGCAACGGGAAGACCACATTAATGAAGGCTATGTGTGGTCTCATCAATTATCTTTATGATTCCGCCTGTTCCAATGATAAGATGTCGATACGCATTCTTAATGCCAAAGATATTGCTCGAATGGCTATTGACAAAGACATGCGAAGCTCTTATGAAAAGTTGTACTATGAGGAGCTTCTTGCAATAGATGAGGTTGGAGAGGAGCCTGCTGAGGTATTGGTGTATGGCATGATATACACGCCCATCCGCGACTTGCTTGAAGAAAGGTACGCACGTCAGAAATTTACGATCATCACTACCAATCTTGTAGAGAATAAGGAAAAGCAGATATTCCAGATTCGAGACCACTATGGGGAGCGTGTTGTTGACAGAATCCGTGAGATGATGAAGATTCTGCCTTTCAAGAATGGGTCGTATCGTCCAATCAAGAGTCTGATAGCAGAAGTTGCCTGCAATGACAAGGGGTAAAATAAAGATAAATACTTAAAAATAAATGCGTTATGATTTTCGCATATCAAATATAATGGCTAACTTTACATCGTAAAAATAAAACATAACCCATTAAAGTCAAAGAAGATGAATAAGAAAATCAAAGAACTTGAAGCCCTCCTCCAAAAAGCACAGGAACTCGCCGGCGAAATAGCAACCGAGGCATCAGACAAGGCTTACGAAACCAAGTTGAAATATCGCTCACTCCGCAATAGCGGGAATGATGCCGAAGAAGACTCTGCCTTTGAGGAATATAGCCGTCTCCGTATGGTTAAAACCTCCGCAAGCAGCCTTGAAAACAGCCTCAAAGGTCATCTCGAATGTTATAACGGACTTTTCAGCTAATCAGCCCAATGAAGAAGATAAGATTAAAAGTCAGGGTGCTTGACAGGCATACAGGAGAAGAAGTCTTTGTTCAAGTGACGCGAGAAATCTCCGAAAGTCTCGCCAATGCCCTTGCCTCCGAATTAGGAGATGCAGACATAGAATATTGGAAACAGGAGCGTTCCGGCTACGGAGACGATGACTCCAATATTCAAGGTATGAAATCGCCATTGAAAGATCAAGAAAGATTTCACATCAACCCACAGCTCCACGTAATCGAGCAAGATTCAGATGAAGATATAGCCCTTTGCGGCTTCAGCAGTTAGTCTGCTTATATGCAAATAAAGATTCCTTTCTCCCCAAGTAACACCTAAAAAGAATATAAGAAGATGAGCACCCAAGTATCGCAGTCCTTCAAGGATACAATCAAAGCCTATCTCGACAAGAGGGCACAAGAAGATTCCCTGTTCGCACAATCCTATGCGAAAGAAGGGAAAAGCATCGAAGAATGCTGTAACTTCATCATTCAAGAAGTGAAGAAGATGAACGTCGCCGGACTGGCAGATGATGAGGTTTTCGGTCTCGCCGTACATTATTACGATGAAGATGACCTCGGAGAAATCAAGGCTTCCAACTGCAAGGTCGTTGTCAACCACACGGTAGAACTTACAGAGGAAGAAAAGGCTCAGGCTCGTCGGGATGCTTACGCCCAGTATCAGAAAGATGAACTGGCAAAGCTGAAAGCCGATGTAAAGGAGAAGAATTCAAAGAATAAAGCCCCGGCAAAGGTCCCGGCCAAAGCCACCGAAGAAAGAGCGGTCGAAAGTCCATCATTATTCGATTTTGAAGATGAAGCCGAGGAATAAGAAGCAAGAGAAGATAGTCGAGTTATCGGGGAGACTGCCTGAGCTGACAAGTCAACAGATAGACTATGCCAAGACCCATATCTTCCCGATGCTTGCTTATCGCAACAAGGTAAGTGGATGGTGTACCCACTGTGGCTCCGAGATAAAGTTTGACAGAGATATTAAGGCAAAACATGTTGTCTGCCCTCATTGCAAGCGACGTCTCGAAATAGAGCAGTCCAGAGACAGGAAATATAGATTCAGAGGGTATTTCACGATTGTGATGACTTTCTGTGGCTATCAGGTTGTCAGACATTTCTTTTGTACAAAGAGGATTCGGAAGAACTCATCCCCGGAGTATGAAATGGATGAGGTGGTTCAGTGTTGGATAACTCCGGACGGCAAAGAGACAATCCTCGCCTGTTCCACAATTGCCTTCACACAATATTACGATTACTGGAATGTATGCAGTGAGTTGTCTATAAAGTACCGCAGAGGATATTATTCTTACAATTACTCTCGCTACGATATAGACAACACTGTTATATATCCCCATGTCGGACTGCTGAAAGAGGTTAGGAGGAATGGAGTAACGTCGCTTAAAGAATACGACTCCCTGCCCGTAAACAGATTGATAACCGCAGTGCTGTCTGACAGGGAAACGGAGATATTGGTAAAGCATCATCAAACAGAACTGGTCAAGTATAAGATTCGGACCAGCAATGCAGGGGTTAAGAGCCTTAAACATCCCGAAGCAGTCCGCATTGCATGTCGCCACAAGTATAAAGTTACCGATGCCTCCCTATGGCTCGACTACATAGAAATGCTTGAACACTTCGGAATGGATGTTCATAATCCCCATTACGTTTGTCCTTTGAATCTGCATGAGGCCCACGATAAGCTCCTTGCTCGTAAGCAAAGAGAGGAAGCACTTGAAAAGATTGAGAAGGCGAAAGAGGAGGCTATGAAATATGAAGAAGCCTACAAAACAGCAAAGGCCCCATTCTTCGGGATAGTATTCGGCAATGAAAATATAGTGATCACTGTCGTTCAGTCAGTCAAAGAAATGGCAGAAGAAGGCGCGATGATGCACCACTGTGTTTTCGGGATGAAATACTATGCCAAAGAGAAATCCCTCATCCTCTCGGCGAAAGACAAGAACGGCAATAGGATTGAGACGATTGAGGTCAATCTCGACACTTTCAAGGTGGTTCAAAGCAGAGGAGTATGTAATAAAAACTCTCCATACCACGATGAAATTTTGAAACTGATGGATGACAATATGCACCTCATCAGAAAAGTCGCATAAGTTATTTACATTTAGTGTATTATGTGTAAAAATATTTGTCCACTTCATGGGAATTTTGTAATTTTGAGTACTGAAACAGAGGTTCTTGGCCCCGTCCTATGATATGAAAAAAGTCAAAATTTTCACAGGCACGGACATCGCGCTTTGCTCACCCTCGCATCCATATTCGGTCGCTATCCAAGTCAAACGGATAATTGACCGGATAGTTGCAAGTTCTGACACTGAATTTCAGTACAACTGCAATTCAATAGTTGGAGTCAGGATGTTTGAGCAATACGGACATCAGGCCAAAGGACTGAAAGTTCAGTATTATATCAACGGTAAGTCCGCCAGTTATCGGGAGGTTCTTGATGATTTTAGGCGTGGCGAAGATTATTTATTTGAGCTGATGCTCCAATATGCAAATAAAGATGAAGAAAGCAACTGACATATTCCCTGCCCCATATATCTCCGATGGCGTGTATATCTATGACTCCAACAATCAGATGTGCCTGATGTCGGCCGACTGTGGCAATTATCCGGAGGACATGATGAAACGCATCTGTGAAATCCTCAACGGCACCAAGCCCACGAAAGGAAATCCTTCCGTAAGCGTGGACGGCCCGAACATCTATCTCAACGGAAACATTTTGGCCGTGGTAAGAGGCTGGGGCTACCTCACAGGAACAGGAGGATTGAGCCTCCACCCGGACGATGCTGCAAAGATTCAGGATGATTTCGCTTCATTCGTCGTAAATTGTCTAAGGGAAGAAGCCTAACCCTCTCCTACACAAAATCGCAAATAAGGTTAAATAACTTAGAGTATGAAAAAGAAGAAATTCCACAAGGTGAACCGAAGCAAGTTGGCGATAGGCTTCTACTATATTCAGATGGCAGTAGTCTCGCCCATCCTCATTCCTTTGGCAATTGTCGGTGTCCTCTCCGACACAGTAATCGATTGCTGGGGCAGATACAAAGACTGGTACCTCGCTAAAACTTTACGCCGCTGATATGAACTGGAAGAAACTGACCCCTGCCCAATACTCTGACGAGGAATTGAAACTGCTCCGCATCACAACCAAGAACGGAAACATCATCCACGAGACTGGCGTTGCCGATACTGACGGAGAGCTTTGGAACCACTCCAATTCATCGGCTTTCCCCTCTCGCTATCTCGGTAATGTATCGCAACACAAGGAGGTGCATTTCATAGTCATTGATGAAATCCTGTTTTAAGATGAGACAAAGAAGAAATCGGACAAATGAAGTGACACCACGGAACAGCAAGCCTCAAATCCTCTGTTCCGGCTATCTCTGTCCGCTTGCGGAAGGTTGTGTGAGATACCAAAACTCCGTTGTATGGCGAAAGGCAATGGCCGCAGGCCTCGCCAACACCAATGTAGTATTCCAATCCGCCACAGTCAATAAAAACGGAAAATGTGTCAATTACATATCGCCAGATCGCATCGGGTGACTGTCTAAAAAAGAAAGCAGACCTGCTCTCCCGAGTGAGTCTGCTTATATGCAAATAAAGATTTAATAACCTAAAGTCGAAGATGGCCACCACAAGGATGGACTTAGACTTGGAATTAAAACTTCCCACAAAGTTAATAAAAATCAGGTACATGACAAAACCGACAATTGCAAAATAGGCTTAAATCCGAGCCTCAAAAGTCAGGTTCAAAATCTGGCCCTGCAATCGACATAATCAATAACGAGTATAATAATAATATTGTTTACTTGATAAATTGTGTATATGATAAGATTTGATTAACTTTGCGTTGTTAATAGAAAAGAAATGGTAAGAGAAGAAATTAAACAAAAAATCAACGAAAGCGGAATGTCTCACTCCAAGTTCAGCAAAAAACTAGGCATGGCGCCCTCCAACTTCAATGCTTGGATAAACGGAGCAAGAACACTGCCTTATCCAACATTTATCAAGATGCTCAACCTGCTCGGACTTTCGGTCGGTCCAAAGGCTGTAGGCTTCTCTTACATCACAGCCGATGACCTGCCTGAGGTTTTCTATATGCAGATGCGGCAGAATGGGATAAAGATTTGTGACATCGCCAGAAAAACTGGCATTGACCCCTCAGTCCTCTCTGCTTTTCTCACAGGAGCAAGACGGATGTCAACCAACAATGTCGAGAAGGCTATGGATGTCCTCGGACTCGGGATTGTGAGATGCACAGCCGCAATGGTCGAAGCCATCTGATAGAGCCTTGAAAAGCGGAATTTTAATCCAACAAATCCAACTATAAAAAATGAGCAATGCAGAGAAAGATAAAAAGTCGGAAGATAGGCGCAACAAGCCTATCCCTTTTGATGTAGTTGCGAAAGCCTACAAAGCCAATGCCGGCAACCTTTCATTGACAGCCGAAGCCCTCGGCATTGACCGCTCTACATTGTGGGAGTGGAGAAAGAATTTCCCGGAATTGGAAAAGAAGTTGAATGACTATGACGAAAGTCTCGGAGACCTCGCTGAATCAAAGTTAATGATGGCGATAAACGAAGGCAACCTCACAGCCATCATCTTTTACTTAAAGACCAAGCATAAGGGTCGCGGCTACATTGAAGGTCAGGAAATCAAGGCTACTGTCAGCACAGCCATAAAGGGCATGAGTCAAGAGGAAGCCGCCGAGTTTATCCGCAGGTTAGAGGAAGAATGTTAACAGCCTATGGAATATGATGCCGATGACATATTGAGAAGTTGGATCCTGTCTGATTCGCTTCACTTCGCCCGCTATTTCTTCAAGAAGATGAATGGCGGGAAGCATTTTGTTGTCGGCAAACATCATAGGATGATATGCGATAAGCTCAACGAAGTCTTGACAGGGAAGATTAAAAGGCTCATCATCAACATCGCACCTCGTTACTCAAAGTCGGAGTTGGTGTCACGCAATTTCATTGCTATGGGTCTTGCAATCAATCCGGCGGCGAAATTCATTCACCTGTCATATTCGGGAGACCTCGCCCTCGGCAACTCTGTTGCTGTAAAGGACATCGTAAAGTCAGAGGACTACAAACGACTGTTTGGCGTTGAGATAGCCGTTGGCACAGACACCAAGAGTCAGTGGAACACCACGCAGGGCGGTGGGTTGTATGCGACATCATCCCTCGGACAGGTAACAGGTTTTGGTGCCGGTGCCATTGAGAACGAAGGCGATGAATGGAAGTTCGGTGGCGCCATCGTAATAGATGACCCCATCAAGCCAGCCGATGCCCTCTCTGACAACAACAGGGAGGCTGTCAATCTCCACTTCGAGACCACCATCCGCAACCGCGTGAATAGCCGCAATACCCCTATCATCATCATTATGCAGAGGCTTCATGAGCACGACCTATCCGGCTACCTTATGGAGTTGCAGAGGGATGATTGGGAGGTGCTGAGTGTCCCCTGTATCAGTTTCAACGAGGACGGAGAGGAAGAAGCCCTCTGGCCATTCAAGCATACCTTAGAGGAGTTAAGAAAGATAGAATCGGCCAATCAATTCGTCTTTGAAACGCAGTATATGCAGAACCCCAAGCCCCTCGAAGGTCTAATGTATCAGAGGTTCAGAACCTACGATGTCCTTCCTATGGAGCAAAGCATACGAAAGAACTACACAGATACCGCCGACACAGGTGCCGACTTCCTTTGCTCCATCTGCTATGTAGAGACTCCGACTGCAATGTACGTTACCGATGTCCTTTACACAGACAAGCCTATGGAATACACCGAAGTCAAGACCGCAGAGATGTTGCTCATCAACGGCACACAGTTAGTTAAGATAGAAAGCAATAATGGTGGTCGAGGCTTCTCTCGCAATGTCGAAAGGAATGTCAGGTTACAAAAGACTCCGGTTGCAATGAAGATGAATTTCTCCACCTTTCAGCAAGGTCTGAATAAGGTTGTCCGCATATTCTCCCACTCGGCAGAGGTGCAGAACCTCATCTACTTTCCATCGGACTGGGAGAAACGCTGGCCCCAGTTTGCCCAAGCCGTCAAAGGTTACAGAAAGGTCGGCAGGAATGGTCACGATGATGCTCCCGATGTTCTTACTGGAATGGTAGAGAACTTCCACACCGGAGAAAGTCAAGGTGTAACAGGTCACGTCCACAAATTCAGAAATGCCGGCAACTGACCGGTGACGTTCACCAAATGACATAAATAAGTTGAGGTTAGGAGATTTGTTGTATGTAACTTTGAATATGAAAAAGAACAGTCGAAATCGCAGAAAGAAAGCAAAGCTCACCACCTATGGCGAGTTTCTAATTCTGCTGCCCTTATGTCATAAGAAACATCAGGAGGAACTGCTTGAAACGCTGAAAGAAGCCAAGCGCCCTGCCTTCGTGTGTGGCAAGGAGGTTCCGGCTGACCTCAACACTATCACTTACGGACAGCTCGACGATTTCAGCCGCATCAGTCAGACTGAGGATGATCCTGCTGTCAGGGTATTCTCCATACTGCTTGGACTGGATGCCCCGCAGATTTATGAGATGAATGTCTTTGATGTGTTCGGTATAATCAACTTTGTGAGAGTCGAATTGGAACGCATTAACGGACTGTTCTCATCCATCAAGGTGACTCACACCTCGGAGGAGATTGCCGCCGGTGTCGAGGACTTGAACTTCGGTACATTTGGTGTGATTGACTGGTATGCAAAACGAATGGGTATCACCAATCAGGATGAGGTGTATAATGTCGCGTGGATTCGCATCTACACCTGCATGAAGAATGACAATGAGAAGGCCGAGTATGAGCAACGCCTCAACAAACAATACATGAACAGAGCAAAAAGAAAAAGATAATGGAAGGAAATCCCACATACGATAAAGACGGTCGTCTCGCCACGGTAGAGGCGAAGGTTCGCAAGGTGGCAGAGTCTCTCGGCAAAGACATCCGCTATCTGTTTTATAACTGGGCGCAAGCAAATGTTGAACTTGACAAGGTAGCCGGTCCGGCCATTATCTATGTTCTACCAGCCTCCGGCTCCCTAGACTTCACATGGAGAGAGGTGCTTGATCGCCCCGATAGCCAGTTGGCATTTGTCGCTCCAACCGATTTTGACTTTGAAGGCTCTAAGAATGACGGTATCATTGAAGCGATGAAGCGTCTCTGCATCCGATTCATCAAGGCTCTTAATGACAGTGGCTATTTTGAGGAGATAGATGGAGAACAACGTTATCAGGTGTTGTATGACCATCTCGACCATAATGTTACCGGCATTGTTATTGAGTTGTCTCTGAAAGAGGTTGAAGGTGTCAATCTTTGTCAGGAACCCAGAAGGCGTGGTGATGAAGTTGATGAGTAATTTTTTTTGAAATATTGTCAATATGATATGAGCCAAGTTTCGGATATACTCAAACGTCACCTCGAAAATGTGAAAGCCACCATTGCCAAGCAGATGGAGGCTAATCAACGTAATGCCAGTGGCCGCTCCGTTGCCTCACTCAAAGTAGATGTCAACGGCAATGTTGGCACGCTCTTTGGCTCCAAGTCTTTTCTCGTAATGGAGAGAGGACGCAAGGGTGGCAAGGTGCCGAAGGGTTTCTATGGCATCATTAGGCAATGGATTATAGATAAAGGCATAGCCGTTGCGCCCATCCCATCAAAGACTAATCGTGCAATCCTCTCGCCAGATGAAAGAGGCTTGAGGTCATTGGCCGGAGCTATCGCCCACAAGATAATGAAGGAAGGTACACGCTTGCATAGAGATGGTGGATTCAATGATATCTACACAACCGCAGTGAATGAAGAATTAGAATTAATGAGTGAGGAATTTATTCTTTACACTACTGAGGCTCTTGCCAAAATCAATAATCAATTATGAGAGCACTAACAACAGAAATCGATGGAAAGACTGCTGTAATCACTTATCCAAGTGTCGTGTCTTTTGGGTTCAATCCTCTTTATTGCAGAATAGAGACAGAATACTCTATCAAGGAAGTAATTGTGCGAATGTCTGACAAGAATGGTAATTCACATGAGATAGCCGCAAAGTTGCTTGATGGGTGTGTGAATATCTACATATCGAAAATCTTGCAGCTTTTTTTTGACAATCCGCTGTATAAGCGTTCTTTAGATTTAAATCTAATGCTAAAGTACAATGAAACTCCCTTTTTCTCAACCGAATTGTTGGTTATATGGGGCGGGATTTCTCTTGGAGACAGATTTGCGAGTATGGGACATTTCTCTGATGCTTCAAAAGGGAATGGAGTTGTTAGGCGTATATGGTTTACTAAGTTCCCTTTTCAAGTATCGTTGTTCAGCACGGAGCAAGATGCTATAGTCAATGGAATGTCAGATGGTAATGTTGTTTTATCATGTGGGACATATAAAGCTAATAAACATGGAATATTCGAGCTGCAACCGAGTCGAGACTTTCCTGGAGCATTACGGCAAGCCTGCTATAGATTGCAGGCCGGGGAAATTGGAAACGTTTTTGATGACACTTTCGATTATACATTTTATTCGTCCTCAATAGGTGCTACTTCTGTGACTCTTGATATCTCCAAGGAAGAAGCAGGGTATTATCTTAGGTGGATAGACTCTAAGGGATGTCTGCAATATTTTCTTTTTACGAAAGGCGTAATATCGTTAAAGACAAAGAAGTCCTCTGTTATCATAGATACTCAGGATGAATTGCACGGTAGCATGTGGTATGTAGCTCCGTCGCGTGATATTCACTATACCGCTACAAAAAGTTGCAAATGTTGTGCAGTATCTCTCCCATGCGATATTTACGAGTATGTCGTGACCATAGCAACATCTCCACATGTAGACCTATATCTCGGAAGAACTTCCGCAGGAAAGGATATATGGCTACCGGTTAATATGGATGATTGTACCGTGACTTACAATCCAAAGGAGCAATTGCATGATCTGGAGGTGTCTTTTAGCCTGCCAGAATCCAACACTCAGACTTTGTAATATGAAAGAGGAATTGTTTGTTTTGATAGAAGATGAAAGAAAATTGGTTGGTCGAAGAAGGTACTATAAATTAGACCTCTACGAGCCGGCCGGTATAACATTGTCTTTCAAAAGTGGTCTGTTTGGTGATATATCCAAAGTTACGTGTTCTTATTCTTATTCGTTTAAATTGCCACTGACTAATAATAATCGCAGGATATTGGATTTCGCGGAAGACATTCGGCATGAGTCTATAGCTATCAGGAAAAGGCTCTCGTGTGTCTTTATTCAAAATGGAGTAGAGATTATTGATAACGCAAATCTCTATATTCAATCTGTAACTAATTGTTACAATGTTGTGATGACTTGGGATGTTGTGCCTGGTCTAATTCGGTTAAAGGATGAAGATTGTTCTCTTAATGAGTTAGGGGATATGGGAATGGCTTATTTTGGTACTTCAGACGTGGTGTCAATGGAAGAAGGCTTCAACAATACCCAAAGTGTTGTATATCCTATATATGATGCTGGAATCTCTCGTGTTTTATGGGAACGAAAGTCAGATGCAATCTCCACGGGTATATTCAAGAATAATGCCTATCCTATGCCAACAGTCCCAGTTAAGTACCTTCTGAATAAGATATATGAGCGTTACGGTTTCCAGATTGACTTTGGCCAAGGTAACGAGTTGGTTGAAAATGGAGTAGTTCCTTTGGTTGGTCTGAATCTATCTGACGAGCAGATTGAGGCTCGTACAATGCAGCTTGGGAGCATGATATTCGCATCAATAAATAAAACTATAACACCTAACTTCGGTGAGCCTTTGAAAGTTTTTGATGCCATCTCTTTCTTTAAAACATCGGAAGAAAATGACTATTTTGAATTTGGCTTCTTTAGTATAAATCCGACAAATAAAGATGATGGGAATATTATGACTTTGAAGCCTAAAATACAAGGAATAGAGCTAAGGGTTGATGGATGTATAACAGCAAAGTTCAAAGACTTCAAATATACTTGGTTGGCAGAGGAGAAAGACCCTCCTACATTCAAAGTGGTTCAGTTGGAATTTCAATATGTAGCAGGTGCAAGGAGTAAATACACTTGGGAAGAACGAGCTTCTATAAGTGGCGTGCGTGTTGGGACTGATAGCCGATATGTTGTATATCAATTTGATTTTTCCAGCTCAAATGGCAAATCTCCACTCAATTGCAGCGAACTGAATAATTCGTATCCGCTTCTGTTCCTATTTTCAGATGCCGTCGAAAGCATTTCTCCGGGTATGCCTTTGATAGTGTCTGTGAGCAATACAAATAATTGTATATCCCCAAGGAATATTGATATAGCAACTAATTTGCCCGATATTGGGTGTAGCTCTTTCTTGAAGAGCTTATTCTTTATGTCGGGAGGTTTCCCGGTTCCAGATGTTAACGGCGGAATAAAGATGCTGTATTTTAATGAGATTGAGAAAAACGTTGAAGACGGTCGCATATTGGATTGGAGTAAAAAGGTATATGGAAGAAGAGATGAGCTACCCGAAAGTGTTACTTTTGGTACTTCTGATTTTGCACAAAGGAATTATTATCTAATGAAGTCTGATGATATTGAAAATGGAACGAAAAGAGACGAAACAGATGTGTATGAAGTAGGCGTTGGTATTATTGATGTTTCAGACAAAACAGCCGAAATGACAAAAACGATAGTCCAAGTTCCTTTTTATCCACCATACATCAAAAATCGTAAATGGCCGAGGATCAAAACAGGGGAGACTATTAAGGCATGGGAGTATGAAGACGATACAAATATATATAGCTCGATGTCGTTGATGGATGGCCTTAAATTTGTTGAGCCGAAACCCTGTATAGGTATTATAGAAAATAGAGAGATACGAACCTTAGACTCATTTGGCGGGTTAGTGGAGTCTAAACGAACAATGGCAATGCGCGTGTGGAATGGCTTTGGCAGTATACAAGAAAACAGCTCATATTCATATCTAACGAAGATGCTTAATAGTCCATTTGTCATCACAGAAAAGATGAGATTAGATGAAGTCGATTTGAAAAGGCTGGATTACTCTATCCCAATCTATTTGGATAAATATAACTCATATTTCGCAATTGTATCCATAACAAGAGATACGAAAGGACTCGTAAAATGTGAATTAATTAAACTCCCATAAAATGGCAGATGATGTAACCACCAAAATATTACAGATTCAGGTTGACTATGGCGATGCCGTTGCAAAGATGGCGCAGTATCGTCAGCAGATTGAAGCAATCAAGAAGCAGCAGACCGAATGGAAGAAAAGCCTCAAAGAAGGCAAGATAAGCCAAGTGGAATATGCTCAAAGTATGGAGGCCTCCAAACTCCAGATTGGTCAGTATAATCAAGCAATCTCCACCATCCAAAAGACTGTTGTTAATCAGCTAAAACAGCAGAAGGAACAGGAGGGGTCGCTTGTTGCCCTCCGAGCTGAATTGTCAAACCTTACGGCAGAGTACGACCGATTGAGCCGTGCTGAAAGAGAAAGTGCCTCCGGCGATGAGTTAAAGGATAAGATTAACCGGCTTACCAATGAACTGAAATCGTCAGAGGAAGCCACACAACGCTTCTATCGTAATGTCGGCAACTATAAGTCGGCTCTCATGGGTGTCGGAGTATCCACTCAAAGTCTGACTGACGCATTGAGCAAAGAGTGCAAGACAGCCGAAGAAGCGAAGAAAGCCAATGAGGTGCTTAAACGTGCCATCGCAGCTATTGATCCCAATGCGCAGGGAGCACAGGAGTCCATTGATCTGCTCAGTCGTAAGATTGAAGAGAATCAGCAAGTCATAGACGAACATCAGGAGTCAAGCTCCGCATTGTTGGACGCGATGTCTGATTTGACTGGAGTCAATCTCAGCTTCGGCAATTCATTGGAATCGTTGTCAAGAAACTCTGCTGGTTCGATGATGGACGGCTTAACCACGAAGGCTAAGGCGTTGTGGCAGACATTGACAGGTTTGCTTTCGAATCCCTATGTATTGACATTCCTCGGTATAGCCGGAGTTGGCATGGCCGTAAAGTGGTGGTACGATTATAACAAGGGGTTGGTTGAAGCAACACGTCAGACACAGGAATTGACTGGTCTGACTGGTGACGCATTGAAGGAGTTCCGCAATGAGGTTCAGGGAACAGCCGACACATTTGGAGTTGAGTTCACTGAAGTTCTGCAGTCTGCCAACACAGTAGCGCAGCAATTCGGTATTACCCAACAAGAGGCGTTGAAACTTGTTCAAGATGGCTTCATTGCCGGCGGCAATGCTTCGGGTCAATACCTTGACATCCTCAGTGAGTACCCGGCTTACTTCAAAGAGGCCGGACTTTCAGCCAGTCAGTTCATCGCCATCACAGCCCAGTCAAGCAAAATGGGTATTGTCTCTGACAAGGCGGTTGATACCATCAAGGAGGCGAACATCAGACTCCGTGAAATGTCCGACGGCACAAAGGAGGCGTTGAAAAATATCGGCCTTGATGCAAATCAGATTCAGACAGAACTGGCTAACGGAAGCACCACTACCTTTGAAGTGATGCAGAAAGTCAGTGGAAAACTTGGAGAGTTTGAGGAAAGTAGCCCTGTTGTAGCGGAGGCAATTACCAATATCTTTGGAGGCCCCGGCGAAGACGCAGGTTTACAATACCTCACCACATTGAAAGACATCTCCACCAACCTTGATGAGACGAAAGAGAAGGCTGGTAAGCTTGCGAAACTGCAAGAGAAACAGATGCAGAGCCAAATTGAACTTGACAATGCCATCGCTTCCATCTTCGATGCCACAGGTGGGTCGTTTGAAGAAATGACAACAGCCGCAAAGACATGGATCAATAACGGCATTATTGCCATGATTCAAGGTTGTGTCGACCTTTGCAACTGGTTCATTGATCTGTATAATAATTCTATGATGTTCCGTGGCATGGTTCAATCCATTGCGACTACATTCAAGATAGCATGGTCTATCATAAAGAATGTGGTTGGTTTGATGGTGGATGAAATCATGGGCCTCGGACAAATCATAAAAGGTTGCTTGACATTCGAGTGGGATGATATAAAAGGCGGTTGGGATAGATTCAGGAAAGCCTCAGTCAAGGCTGTCAAAGAAATAGCAAGCGATACCTACAATGCGGTTAAAGATGAGATGAATGAAACATTAAATGGTCAGGTTGAGCATATACAACTTGACTTAGGCAAATCAAAATTACAGGAGACCACAGCATCCGGCGGTGGGGGTAATGATGGTAAAAAGAAATCAGGAAAAACGACATCATCCAAAGACGCAGCCAAAGCCAAGCAAGCGCAGGAGAAAGCAGATAAGGAGGAACAGCAATTGCTCCGAAAAGCCGAGGATGAGTTGATGAAGATTACCGAAGAAGCCGTTGAGACACGCCGTAAAAAGGTTGCGGCTTCTTATGATCGACAGATAGGGGACTACAAAAAGAAGTTGGCTACTGACAAAACACTGACAGAACAGTCTCGTCAAGCCATCCTGTCTATCATCGACTCGCTTGGCAAGCAGAAAGAGGATGCTCTCAAAAAGTTTGATGATGAGGAAGTCAAAAAGACGATAGAGCATCAGAACAAACTTCTTGACTTGAAACTGCAAGCAGCAAAGGAAGGTACCGATGCTGAGTATGCATTGAAAGAGGAGCAATTGAAGAAACAGGAACAACTTGACATCATCGCCGCCGAACAGGAGTTCAAGACCGAAGAAGAAAAGCAAGCCGCACTCGCAGCTATCAGAGAGCGTTACGCCAATGAAAAAACTCGGCTTGATGAAGAACACAAACAAGTTGAGCTTGAACGTCAGAAGGCTGTCCTTCAGAACGAAATTGATAGCCTTGAATATGCAGAATCCGAAAAAGAACTCCGGAGGATGGAAGGCTATGAAATGAATGAGCAGCACTACCAAGAGTGGCGTCAGCGTGGTCTGGAGGATATGGATGAGCATCAGCGGGCCATCCTTGAAAAGCAAGAGGCCGCTGCCGCCGCAGAACTGGAAGCCCTCATCGCCCGTGGTCAATTATCCACCCAAACCACGGAGGAGTACGAAGCCGAAGTTATTGCTGCAAAAGAGCGGTCGGCACAAGCGCAGAAGAATACCAATGATGCAATCATCAAGAATGAACAGGCGAAGGCTCAGGCTATGAAAACTGTCACGTCCGGTCTTACGTCCTTGCTTGACACTCTCGGTGAAAGCAATAAGACCTTCGCAAAAATGTCGAAGGTCATCACGCTCGCCCAGATTGCCATTGATACAGGTAAGGCTCTTGCGTCTGGTATTGCTTCGGCTTCATCCATGCCATTCCCTGCCAATATCGCAGCCATCGCCACCACAGTTGGAACCATTCTCGCAAATGTAGCCACAGCAATCTCAACTGTCAAATCAGCCAAGTTCGCCAAAGGAGGTAAGGTTAATGGTCCCGGCACCGGCACATCAGACAGCATCCCTGCTATGCTCTCCAACGGGGAGTTTGTTATGACAGCCGCCGCTACAAGAATGTTTGAGCCGTTGCTCATGACGATGAACAATATAGGCCGTGGTGTTCCGATGCAGGTCGTTGGTTCCGCACAGAGCATAAGCAATGCTGAAATGCTCACCGACTCATTTGGAGCCGCCGCGCGTGAGATAAAGCCCGTTGTTTCGGTCGTTGAAATTACTGACGCGATGGAGAGAGTTGAGATGATAGAGAACCTTGATACATACTAACCAATCATGACGAATTATGAACTACTGACAATGAACCGAAGTATGGTTGAGGTATTGCTCGCCAACCAGATCAACATCAACGACGTTCAGAACCTGCAAATATATGAGCAATTCATGGAAATGAAACAGCAAGGACACAAAGTGAGTTACATCACAGTGTTCCTTGCTGATAAGTACGGAATGACCGATAGAGGTATCTACAAAATCATAAAGCGGTTGAGCCGTTCTGTTTCTGTTAGCCAATGAGTGTTGAGCCGAAAGCCTTCACAGTGTCCTCGCTGTCTCTGCCGGAGACGGCTTTACCCATTGCTGCCTCAATCCTGTCAAGCAGTTTGATTGCTCTGTCAATGATGAAGTTGTCGAAATCATCTGATTTCAGGAAAGCATAATCAATCTTGTGCGACGAGATAGCATCAGCAATCTGCACATCGGTCAAGCCCTTGTTAGCCATAGTGCCGATGTATTCGCTTGGGGCACGGCCCCCGATTGATCTGTTTGTGCTTGCATAGATTGGTGTCTTATTGATGACCGAGTTCCACTTCAATGAATCATACGCCTGTTGTTCGCAGTAGTTCTGAGGAAAGATGTGGTGAATGTCAGTGCTTTCATCAAGGTAGGTCGCAATATCCATTTTATTGGCACTCATAAAGTCAAGCGGAGAATCCTGTAAGATTAGAGCCATAACACCCTTGTATGCAGCTGAGTTTCTCGTTTGCATAGAAAGTAATCTTCGGGGTTGGAAACTTGCTCTGGTTACTGTTTCCGGCTGTTCTCCGCCGCTGATTTGATTGAACACGTCCACTATGTCCGTAGCATAGCGAGATTCGTTGGCCCCTCCATACAATTCGCCAAAGACACCGCACCAATACCAATGAGCAAGAATGTCCTTATTTGTCTGTATTAAAAGGCTGATACTCTTTTCCTCTGCATAGGCAAAGATTGCAGCAAGAGGTACCAATTGGGATGTATATGGAAGATTTTGGGCAGTGAAAACGCCTTGATTGATTAAGAAACTGGCTGCCTTGATGAAGCCGGACACAAGGTTGTCTCTGTTCTCCTTGTAATCATCGACATTCATTTTAAGCACATCACGCTTCTTGCACGAAACAGCACCATTGCCCGTCAATGATTGACGATAGCTGATGAGCAATGCCATTGCCGTAAGAAAGTTGGTGTTCTCCACTACTTTCAGAATATCTGCCTGCTTGGATGATTTGAAGATAGCCTGAATCTCGCTCCAATCATCACGCAGATTAAACTCATCGGCAGCAAATGTCGCTGTGACCAGTTCAAATACTGTCAGCTTCACGCCACCGGTATTGACGTTCTCAAAGATTTGGCAGACAGCTTCCTTAGAGGTGTCCTTCGTTACGTTGATGATTGGAATTTTGTATGTCTGAATGTTCTTTAGAACCTGCTGGCTAAACTCCTTGTATAATGTTCTGATTGAAGCATCACCTGCATAATAGTCGTTTAGTTCTAACATCCAGTCTGACGATGCCGACATATCAAGGACGATGTTCAAAGGGTACATCAATTCCTTAAATTCATTCTCCCTTGTTGAGAGGTCAAGGATTACAGTCCTGCCGATGTCCTCTGTCAGTTGCTTCTTCTCGTTGATTGAAACGATAGCATCAAGCCTGTCCGCAGTCTGGTCAAGAGCCTTGCGAATGTCAATGTAATAGTGCCGATAGATAGCCTTGTCTTTGTTAGTTGCTGAACGGGTAGCCACCGGCCCGGTTGATTTTAGCACTTGATAGAGGGTAGTCAATCGCTGCTGACCATCCAAGATAAGGAAATCCGGTGTGTGGAGATTGCCTGTATGCACTCCCTCCAACGGTCTATATTTAAATCGGACTCCGCTGTTGCCTGTTTCAAGGAACATAGCCGCTCCCATAGGGAAGCCCGAAGATATGCTCTCAATAAGTTTGCAGATTTTTGTGTCATCCCAAACCCAACTACGTTGAAAATCTGGGAGCTGTGCCTTGCCATTGCCGACCCATGTCAGGAGTTCGGAAAGGTCATGATCAACTGAATGGACTGCCATAGTTAGAAGTCATCGGTGAAGCCGCCCTTCTTGTCAGTTGCAACAGCCTCGGTCAATAGATTGTATTCCTTTAAGAGGAAGCCGGAAATTTTGTCTTTCTTCCATTCCTTTTCATAGTTGGTGCCTCCGTTCAGTTCAATCCGAATCTTTGTAATCCCGAACAGGAGTTGCTGAATCTGTTCAGGTGTCAGAAGGTAGGCACAGTTGATTGAGAATGTCTTGATAATTGTACCTCCCACATTCTTTACATCTCCGATGTTGTCAGCCAAAGTCTTGTTGCCATATTCCATCAGGGTAATCACATTGCCATCGGTTGTCTTGATAAGCATTCTTGCTCCTGCCGGTGCTGAAATCGGGGAATTTGAAGCAAGCGTCACGTCAAGATAGTAGTTGACATCATCATCTTTCACAGAGGCAGACATCCTAAGAGAAAGGACCATCTTGTCGGTCATGCTGCGGAATGGTTTTGATTCACACGAAATGAGACGCAGGCCGCAGTCAGTCACCCGGTCATCAACAATCTTCTGTGCGCTTGCAGTGGCAGCGACAAGCAGAAGCGTCAGAAAGTAAATAACTTTTCGCATTTTAGATTTTGTTTTGTTGTTTTTCTTTGTTACTTTACAAAGGACAACAAAAAGAGCGTGGACTACTTGTTGAAGCCAAGGTATCGCCAAACACCACTTCACAGCACAAGTAAGCCCACGCTCGTTGCGTAGGCATTATCTTGTAGCGCTGTGAAAGATATAAAATTGGCGATTTTTTTAGGCTTTCAGCTTACAAGTACGCTTTTCGTTATTCCTCTATGTCCGGTTAAGCAGCGGTATACGCTGCCTAATCAATTGCAAAGATAGGAATTTTCGGCCGTTTTACGAGGATTTCACATCGGAAACATTGTGTATTTGATTATTTGATTAGTGTATTTGATTAGAATTTCGTAACCCGATTTAGAGTGTTGACTACAGATGATTTGATAACGCATTGAAAATAAAAGTATTATGACTTTTGCATCCCAAATTTAATGATTAACTTTACAGAGTCAAAAATCAGATATATTGATAACACACTAAAGTTTGAAGGCATGTATATATCAAACGCAATTCAGGAGCCGGGGATGAAGAAGTTCTTCTCATCGGAGTTCGGCTTCCTCCTCGCCCTCATCTCTGATGGAAGGCTGTGGTTCAATATGACAGACCTCTGTAATGCTTTGCGTATTGCGCTCCGAGACGCAAAGAATGAATGCGAGCTTGCTAACTGCGAGGTTCGTGAATATAACGTCCGCAGAGCTAAGTTTACAAGTTGCAACTGCTATGTTGACGAGGATGGTATGCACACCATCATTGTTGAAAGCAGAAAGACACGGGCCAATGCCTATCGTCAGTGGATTGAGGCGGTTGTCTGTTTCTCTCTCCGCAACCCGAAGAAGTCGCTTGCCCTTCACGAATTGGAGCTGACTGGAAATGAAACATCCTATGAAGTCAGGAAGGCCTACATGAATCAAGCTAAGTCTAATGAAGCCCTCGCAACTGCCTTGATAGAAAAGTTCGTTAAGGAAGCCTCTGCGGAAGAATCCAAGAAAAAGACTGGCACACGAAAGAAATCGGCATCAAAGAAAAAGCTACCTTATCCCAAAAGTAAGGATGTAACTCAACAAAACATCCAGTTCCAAAAGCAGTCAGCACGAAGCCTCATGCTATGACTAAGAAGTTCACTCCTCTGCATGGTCACATGACCGTAGAGGAGTTTTTTCGTAATGAGATACCCTATGAGGAGTTCTGCTACTACCTTGATGGTCTGCTTGCTGATGCTCAGGCCCACATCGTACTGCTGGACGAGAAGAAGCAATGGGAGGCACAGCACCGCATCAATGTTGTGAGCGTCTTTGAGAAAATGCTCAAAGCCAACGCCGGAGATATTGAATATCAGCCAAAGGTTGCTTGTGTATGACGGATTGTAAGTATAAGTTAAATAAGAAATCATCATGCTAATGCTGTGTATTTTAATGGTTTATGTTTTTTGCATACCAAATATAATGACTACCTTTACAACGTAAAAATAAACATAACCCATTAAAGTCAAAGAAGATGGAAAAAGACAAGACATTCAGAATCCTATATGACGGAAGAATCCAAGAGTCATATTCTCTCAAAAGCACAGCTCTTGACAGGGCCGAAGAACTCGCTGAAAACAACCAGTTTGTTTACGTCCTTGATGGCGAAGACAACGACCGCCTTATCAGGTCTTCTGACGGCTGCGATTTCGACGGCAATGTAATAGAGGACGATGACTATAACCCTTATGCTTACTAAGATGGAAAAGAAAGTTTACAACATAGAAGATGCACAAGTAAGTTGCCGCAGAATAGCCCACAATCCATGTGCTTCCGATGAATACATGGTTGACATAGAAATCTGCAACCGAGTTTACAGTATCACGACACTCGCATCTCCCTTTGAGTGGGATGAGGACATCTGCAAACGGGTGTATTCCGAATGGAATAATGGCAGGCATACTAATGTAATCCCGGAAAATATTTAAGGCTATGGAAAATAATGTTTACCTCCTGTATTCCGGCAATGCTTGGATGAATACCTCATCACTCCAACTGCTTGCTGTATGTTCAAGCGAAAACAATGCCATCGACCTTGCAAAAAAACACGCAAGAGATAGTGAGCAACCCCTTGATGTTGATGATGAGTATGAACTTGAAATCAATAATCAGACTTATGGCAGAGATGAGAACTACCTTATCTGCGAATGTGAAATGGATCAATTAGATTGAAGAATATGAATCAGAAAGTTTTCCTTGTCTATGTTCTCATAGAGTACTCGGCAGAAAGCATAACCGATGCACACTATGCCTTTTCATCCCTCGAAAAAGCAAAGGAGAAAATGGCATTTGAAATCGAAGAAGCCAGAGAGAATTTCAATATGGAATACGGCTCTTTCGGCATAGACACGTCCCTTTGCCAAGATTGGTCAAATGACTGCGGCCAGGGTTATACAATCGGAATAGAGGAACTGGCGGTGCTATAAAAAATAAAGCACTGCAAGACAAAATATTAGTCGTATTATTTTCGCAACTCAAACATATTGACTAACTTTACAGTAGCAAATAAAGATAAACCTAAATAGAAAAGAAGATGAACAAGAAAATCATTAAAGCAATGTTCTCCTATGCTGTCAGCAAGGATGATGTGCGCCCTCTGATGAAGGGAGTACACTTCGCGGAGGATGTATGCGTAGCCTCCGACACCCATGTGTTGGTGGTTTACAACGTGACGAAAGCCGAGTTAATTGGTAAGACAGTCCTGCCCGATGGAGAAGAACTCAAAAGAAAGTACCCGGACTTCAAACGAGTAATGCCCAAGAAGGCAGGAAAGCCGGTCAATGTTGATTGGAAGCAAGTTTACAATGCCCTCAAATGGTATAAGCGTCAGCCTGACTTTAACGCCAATGACAGAGTTTGTATCGGAGGTTGTCACCTCACAATGGCCTACCTGCTCAACCTGCTTGAAGTCTATAAGATTGCCGGAGATTTGTTCTTCATTCGAGCTTCTACCTCAGACCCGGCTCGTCCAATGCTCCTTGAATCTGAGCAACTGAGATCCATCATCATGCCCTGCGCCCCGGAGGATGACAAGGTAGATATGGTACGGACAGAATGTGAAAGTATCGTGATGTCCTACGAGAACTTCATTCTCACATACGCCACGGAGAGCAGCAAGCCCAAAGAAGTCGTTGAAGAAATGGCTTGGCTCTAAGAAATGACAACGGAAATTAAAACTTTTATATGCAAGTAAAGGAAATCAAACTGTCAGAGATAGCACCAAGCGCTCTGAACCCACGAAAGACCTTCGACGAAGCAGAGTTGAAGGAGTTGGCTCAAAGTATCGAATCCAACGGACTCATCCAACCAGTAACGCTCCGCAAGTACAATGGCGAAGATGGCAAGAAGTATGAAATCGTTTGCGGAGAGCGACGTTTCAGAGCAGTAACAATGCTCGGGTTAGAAACCATCCAAGCCGTAGTGAAAGACCTCGATGACAAGCAAGCATTCGCCTGTATGGTCATAGAGAACTTGCAACGCAAGGACATTGACCCAATGGAAGAAGCGCAGGCCCTCAAGCATTTGTTCAACAAGGGCGCCGTGTCAGTGAAAGAAATCGCCAAGATGCTCGGCAAAAGTCAGAGTTTCGTAGTCAATCGTATTCAGTTGAACAACATCCTCCCGGAATTCGTGCAACTGATGAGAGACGGACTTCTGAATCTCGTCCACCTGCAAGTAATCAGCAATCTCCGTAAGGATCAGCAGAAGATGCTGCTCGAACTCAGGTTTCAGCCATCTCACATTGAACGATGGGAGGGCAAGACGCCCAAGGTAGATGTCCTCAAATCATGGATTGATGAAAGCGTGATGGGGCTTCTCTCGTCGGCTCATTTCAATCCGGACGATGAGACCTATACCAGTTGCAAGGAAAAGACCGACTGCCTTTCATGCAAAGGTTGCAAATTCTGCACCGCCACATTTCCGAGTCGATTTAAGGAGACCGACAACCCTCGCTGCATGAACATCGAACTGTACCGGCAAAAGAATCAGGAGGCTGTGCTCCGCAAGGCAAAGGAATCCGGTCTGCCGCTTGTGTATGCCGGGAGCAAGGAGGATAATGCTGCCATCATCGAAGCCGCCGGCGCAATGCTTCTCTATCCTCAGCCACTCGGAAACCGAGAATACCTCGTGGAACCGGAGGAACCGCTGCGTGAGAATTTTTCTGACGAAGAAAAGTTCAACACTCGTTACCAATCTTACGAAAGAGTAAGAGGAGTTTTCGATGACAACATCAAGGCCGGGATGGTTGTCAGGGTCTTTGAGGTATCATACCACGGCAACATCAGTGGCGAAGTCAAGTATCTCTACAATGTCAAGGTCAATGACAACGGTGACGCAGACCGCATACAAGCCGCCCAAGCCAACCGACTCACGCAGTTGCGTACACAGCTCCGAACTGTCGAAGAAAAGAAACGGGAGGACCGAGTAGAAAGACAGCGAGCCTTCATTGAAACCAACACCGGCTACAATCAGAAGGCAGAGGACGTTGATAGTACCGAAGAGAACGTGTTCCTTGCCCTTCTTGCATCTCGTCTGCCGGCCCAGTTCCGTAGCTCCATCGGTCTTGACTTTGATTCTGCCGTTGATGTCAGAGATTCGTTTGACAAACTGACTGCTAACAAATCGGTAATAATGCGAGAGTTTATCCGCACGATGCTCTCCGACAAACAGGTATGCTACTCACAAAGTTTCGCAAGTCTGCTTGACATCACCCTCAATCATTCCTACTCGTCAGATGTGGCAGTGATTGACAACGACCTCGCCGCAGAGTATGAGAAGAAGTGTCAGGACTACGAGAAGACGATAGCCCAACTGGAGTCTGACCTCAAAGCCGCCCGGTCGGCAAAAGAATCCGAAGAAGCAGAAGAAATCCCCTCTGACGCTTCGCCAGAGAATGAGACAGTAGAATCCTCAGCCGAGGGAGAGAACGAACCACAGGATGCTTCAAATGAAGCCACAGAACCTGTGAACGTCGGCGAAGAATCCTCCAAACAGGTAGAAGCGTAAGATTGTAGGTGTCAGCCCGGACATTTGTCTATGGTTGGCACCTCTATACCATTTATCCAAAAACGTAAAATAAGAAAATCTAATGAAGTTACTATTTTTCGACTTAGAGACCACCGGAACCCAGTCTGACAAGCACGGCATCCATCAGCTGTCCGGCATGATTGTAATCAACGGAGAGGTCAAGGAGAAGTTTGACCTTCGCGTACAGCCTCACGCCGGTGCAATCATAGAACAGGGCGCTCTTGATGTTGCCGGAGTTACATTGGAGCAGATTCAGGCATATCCCGCGATGCCGGTAGTGTTCGGTCAGTTCATCAACCTGCTCTCAAAGTACGCTGACCGTTACGACAAGAGCGATAAGTTCTTTCTCGCCGGCTACAACAATGGCCCGTTTGACAATCAGTTCCTCCGCGCGTGGTTTGGACACAATGGAGACAAGTATTTCGGCTCATGGTTCTGGCCGAACTGCCTTGACGTGATGGTGCTTGCAACACCATTCCTTGCCGAGGCTCGTTCCCAAATGCCGAACTTCAAGCAAGGAACGGTAGCCAAGTATCTCGGTATTCCTGTCGATGATACGAAACTCCACGATGCTCTCTATGACATCGAAATCTGCAAGGCAATCTACGATAAGGTTTGTGGCAAATACTGATACCGATTATGAAATTCGTACCCATCCATACGCTGTCTGTTGATTATCTGACCTGCGACATAAAGATTACCGGCCCGTTGGCACCAATGCTCGCCGCCGAAGCTGTGACAAAGAGCGATGACTTCAAGAAGGCTCAGATGACGGGCCTGTATGAGTTGCAAGTTGAGGACAGTGAAATGTTCACAACTATGCTCCACGCTGACGAGAAGCCTCGTACCATACCCATATACTGTCTTGAGTTGGTGTTCAACACCTTCGTAGTCATAGGAGACCTCGGCACCGATTCGCTTCCTATCCTCATCTATTTCGGCCCGGAGCAATACACTTTCGCTCCAACCTACACGGAATTTCCGTGGATAAAGGTTCCATCCAATGATGAGTTGGTGGAGGCAGTGAAAGCCATAGATTCCACTCCCAACCGAGAGAAGTTGGTGACGAAGACCGAAGAAATCTGCAACAAGTGGTTCCTCTCAAAAGGCTGCGGTAAGATAATGATAGCCCAAAGAGCATCGAACCTTGAAGTAACGAGGTGGTGGTACCGCCTTGATACAGGAAAGAAGCGAATGGCAATGAGACGCTTCTCGAAATGACAAGACAGGGAGACATCCGGACAGGGTGTCTCCTTTTTTACAAAATAATACGTAATGCGCTGAAAATAAATGATTTATGATTTTCGCACATTAAACTTATTGATTATCTTTACAGTAGCAAATAAAAAAACAACCTAAAGTCAAAGAAGATGAAAGTCAATAAATCAAAATTGTTCAAGATTGCTCATGCAATCATCAAGAAAGGTGAAGCCTCCAATTTCAGTGAAACACTGAAGGCAGCATGGAAGGCTATCCGAGTTTATTCCGGAATGTTGATAGGCAAGGTGTCGTTCACATTCAAGAAAGTCAATGGCGAAATCCGTCAAGCCATCGGAACCCTGTTCAATCTCAACTATGTGAGAAAGACCACAGGAGAAGGAGATTCCAAGAACGCAGATGTAATCAGCTTCTGGGATTGTGAGAAAGAGGCCTTCCGTTCATTCAAGGCAGCAACCCTCATCTAAAAGCATAAGACATGAACAAGCATACCTACGAACAAATAGAAGAAGCCATCAAGCAGCAGAAAGGTGGCAAGTATCGTCTGCTCCTCCAACGAATGATTGACGGAGTAAAGTGTCGGGCATACACAAGAATTGCCACAATTGACGGAGTTCAATACTGGAACATAGAATATGTCACCTATGGTCTTTGCGATGCTTTTGCTTTTGCAGTCAAGATGTTTGACATCATAGAGAAGAAGATAGAAAAGATGAATGACAAAGAGCAGATTGTTCTTTGGCGATACTAAATCCGGATACTTTATGAAACTCACGGAAGAACAGAAGTTGGCAATCATTGAAGATACATCATCCAAGTTAGCAGATGTTATAGATGACATCGATTGCTCTGACTTCGAGATGTATGAAGATGACTACGGCCGATGCTATAATCATGGCAGCACAACGATTGACGGAGAGTTAGAAGAAATCTGCCTTGATGGACTGCCCGGTGTATCAGCAGATGACAGTGATATTTACATAGTAGCTAAGTATGAGTGTGATTGCAGCTATCACGATGATTATGATCCCGGAGATTACTGGACTCCACCAAGCGGAGGAATTGAACTTGATTCAGTTGAACCCTCTGTAACGGACATAGAAATCGAAATCGGTGTTTACAATGCCGAAACCGATGATTATGATTCAATAGAGGTCAGTGAAGATGATAAAGAGTATATAATTGAAGAAGTGAACAAAAGGATAGCAGCATAGACAATGAAACACAAAGAACTGATAGACGCCATCATTGAAGTAGCCGAAGGAAAAGGTTGGAGTCTCAATGTCGAAGAGGCAACTCGGTGGAATAGCGAAACAATGGAGAGGGAGAGCATAGGAGACGTTCTTATCTTTGAGTTCAGGCAACATTCTGATGCAGGTCAAGATTTCAACTTTTCGGCACAGATGAGAGATGGGGATGTTGACACTCTCATTGAGAAAATACCCGATTATTACGAAGGTTACGACCCGGATGAGGAAGCAATGCTCTGGACCGGTCCCGATGGTCATGGTAAGAATGGCGCTCCATATCGCTTGTCTGACATCATCAAAGATATGGAGCAATGCGAGGAAATGGTAAGAGACCTCCTGTATGCTATTGAAGAAGCATATCGAAAAGGTCAATTTGATGAACTGGACTAAGTAAAAATATAAAGAAATGATTGAGATACCCAAAAACGAATACGTTCAACCCTCCGAGGTGAGAGAGGAAGTTGTTCAGGCAATCTGCGAGGCGTTTATCTTCAACATTGCAGACGGCACCTATCATCCCTTCTCAGGGAGTAGTAACGGCAGCAGACCTGCTACACAGTATGTTTACAAGCCTACTCGTCCAGGACTGCAACATAAGTGGGGCTTCAAGAGTAGCCGATACTTAGACCCCTCCGACATCTCCTACAAGATTAGAGGTGTAGAAATGAAGCAAGCCTTTAAGGAACTCATCAAAGCCGGTTACTATATGTTCAAGATATGGAGATACGGCTCGTGGCTCGGATATGTATGCCATCGCAACCCATTCTACTATGATAATGTCAGAGCCGACAGGGTAGAAGAATTCAACGAAAGAATCGACTGATTATGGATAAGGAACTTATCTTAGCCAAACTGAATCAGACAGTTGAGATATTGAAGGAGCGTCTGATTGCTGATGAAGGCAAGTATGTAATGGCTAACGACAACTACATTCAAACCGAAGAAAGAGAAGGAATCAATTTTACCAACCTGCTCGTTCGTTGCCCTTCGTGCGCTTGTAAAGTTGTATGCTACGACACAGAGGAAGAAGCCCGTAGAAGTGCTGATTATTACCTCAAAGATGGCGCTGGTCGCCCCATACTTCTGCAACCTATGAAAGCCCAAGAACTGTTCTCAAAAGAGATTGATTCCGCAGTTGAAATAATAGAGACAATCACTCGCCCGACAGCCAGAGCCCAGTAGCGTTATCATATACATCAACTTTCATAAAAAGACGGAGTGTCATTCGGCATTTCCGTCTTTTCTTTTACTGTTGCCGATTAGATTTGACTGTTTAATGATTGCCTTCTTTGTCACGATAGATCCACCACCGCCGAGACCGCAGTGGAGAAGATATGATTTCTTCGCTCCAATATCATCGGGAGTAAGGACGCTATAAACTGCCGTAATGCTTGAAAAGTAATAATCTTTCCTCATTCCTCTTGGTCGGGAGAAGATATGAACGTGGACAACCTTTGCCATAGAAATATTCCAAATAAATGTTATTTGGAGCAAAATTAAAGATTGAACTTCACAGAAGCCTGCTATCGGTATTGAATACAACTGAACCGAAGCGTTCACTCTAATTATAAGGTATTTATAGACGTATTCTATGCTTTGAAGGTAACTTTGCGATAAAGTAATTTAAAGCACTATGGCTACCCTTAAAATTTATAACGACATTGTTGGCGAGGAGGATAAAGTCATGCTCCAGTTGTGGGAGGGCATTGACGGAATCTGCTTCAAGGACATTGACAGCTTTCTTAGCAATATGAAGGCCGATGACGATGAGGTTGACATACGCATCCATTGTCGCGGTGGCGATTGTGTAGAAGGCTGGGCGATTTACGACAAACTCCGTCAGTCTGGCAAGACCATCACGTGCACTGTTGAGGGAGAATGTTCGTCTATGGCTACTATCATTCTTTTGGCCGCTCCTAAAGAGAGACGCCACGCCACGAATAATTCCCACTTCTGTATTCACAACCCTGCTGCCGCATGGCCCGACTTAGGCTGTCACGACCGCTTCACTGCCGACGCGATTGATGCCGGCATAGCTAAGTTGGAGCGTCAGGTTGACCAACTGCGCAACGAGCAGCAAAAGATTCTCTCGCTCTATGTGGACCGCACTGGAGCAGATGAAACTGAGCTTCAGGAATTGATGGATAAGGACATATTCATTGATGCGAAGCGAGCCCTTGAACTTGGCTTTATTTCGGAGGTGCTTGCACCAATCACCGCAAAGCGTATAAGAACATTCAATAACATTAACAAAACCCGCAAAATGAACAAGAAAAATGCAAAAGTTAGCGTCGAGCGCGGTGTAATCTCGCGCCTCCTCGCAAAGGCCGGCTACAAGAAGCTGTCTGACGTTAAGATGAGCGCCCTCGCAGTTACCGCAGCCGACGGCACCGAACTGACAATCGAGCGTGAGGAAGGCGAGCCGCAGGTTGGCGATGCCGCTTCTCCCGATGGCGAGTTTGTCATGGATGACGGCTCTACTTACATCATCGCCGAAGGTGTAATCACCGACATCATCCCCGCCGATGACAACGATGTGACCGCCGAAGGCCTCGATGAGGACGAACTCGTTGAGAAGGTCGAAGAGCTCCAGACTGAGAACGACAGCCTTACCGAGGAGGTCGAAACCCTCACTCAGGAGAAGGAAGAACTCGAAGCCCAACTCGAAGCCCTCAAAGGTGCCCGCGTCCTCTCATCCAACGAGAAGGTAATCCTCGCCAAAGTAAACCGCGCCGGCGGTCTCGCATGGCTCAACAAGGTCTGTGCCCTCCGCTCCAACGAGACCCCCGGCTCTCGTAGCTTCCGTGACAACAGCCGTGGTTCAAAGCCCGAAACCCCCACACAGAAGGCTCTTCGCGAGAAGAAGGAAGCTCTCGCAAAGAAGCGTGGCAAGTAATCGCTTCCAATCACTCCATTAACAAGCTAAAACGTAAAAGAAATGATTAACTTCAAAGAATTTACCGTCGATAATGGTGCGATTCGGGACCTCTCCGAGCTTCTGTTTCTCAGCACCTTTAACGACCCCGACCTTGAAGTTGTTTGCACCACCGAAACCGGTGTTTACAACGGCAAGAAACTCGGCTACATCGACAGCCTCGGCGATGTGGGCAAGAACGCCAAGGGGTGTTCGCCCAAATATGAGGACATCAACGTAACAGGCATAGAGAAGACTTGGTCACTCGGTGACTATCAGATTCCTCTCCAGATCTGCTACGATGACCTCGAAAACACAATCGCCAAGTATGCACTCAACACTGGCACCGAAGCCAGTGAGGTTATCGGCACCGCCTACTGGAACGACATCGTTATCCCTCTGCTCACCCGTGCCATGATGGAAATGGCGTGGCGTATCGCATGGTTCGGTGACAAGGAAGCCAAGAACATTGCAGACAGCGGTCTGCTCAGTGACGGCATCAAGCCCGAGCTGTTCACAATGACTGACGGCTTCTGGAAACGCCTCCGTGCAATCACCACAACCAATCCTCATCAGCTCACAGAGATTGCAGCCAACGTTGCCAAGGAAGGTGCCGCCGTCACATATAAGTCGCAGAAAGAGGCCATCCGTCAGGAGGGTGTCGCCATCGGTATCGTTGACGCTATGCTCTCTGACGCTGACTCTCGCATCTTTGACAAGCCCGACCATGCCATCTTCATGACAAGTTCGCTGTTCAAGGCTCTGCGCAACGATGTGAAGCGTCTGCACAACCTCCAGCTCGAACTGAACCATGTAACTTCCGGTATCAATCTTTCAAGCTACGACGGCCATCCTGTGCTCGTTCTCGACGCATGGGACCGCATGATCAAGAAGTATGAGGACAACGGCACAGCTCTCAACTGTCCGCACCGCGCCCTTGTAACATCCGCATCCAACCTCTTCGTAGGTACCTCGGACAAGGATGTTATCGCCAATGTTGACGTTACCTTCGACCATGTGACCCGTCTGAACCACATCTATGCCGCCTCGAAGATTGGTACCCTCATAGGCGAGGATGACCTCGTTCAAGTAGCTCTCTAATCCCAAGTGATATGAAGACTCAAAGTTGTGACTATAAGTTAGCCGCCGACATGGTGGCAAACTGCGAGACCCCCTCAACAAAGGGTGTTCGCAACACTGGTTATATCATCAATATTGATGACATTGACTTTGAGAGCTGTGTTCGCGATAAGGATAATCCCGCTGTTCTCACAACCATTGCTCTTTTGAGCGGCAAGAAGGCTTATCGTATATATGTGCCCGGTAAAACTCCATTTACCGGCACTAACAAAAGTCTTGCGGAAGGGACATACCGCAAGACCTTTACGAAGGCTATTAACCTTGTCATTCTAGACAATGGTCCGGAGGTGGTAAACAACATCATCAATCCTCTTGCCAACGGACAGTTTGTCGTCATTCTTGAAAACAAATATGGCGGCAAAGATGGCAAGAACACCTTCGAGGTGTATGGCTTTGAGCAAGGTCTGAGTGCCACTGCTCTTGCCGATGACAAATACTCGGAGGAAACCGATGGTGGCTGGTCTGCCACATTGGAAGAGTCAGGTGCCCCTTCTGCTGGCATCTACCTCTACAACACATCCATCGCTGCGACACGCACAGCCCTCTCTACTATGGTTGCCGGCTCCGAACTGTAGTCAGACATGATGACCTACGAAGAAGCCACACAACGTATCTCGGAAATGAAAAGCCGTTATGATGACGGCTTTTCTTCTCAAGACAGAACGTATCTCGATAGCCTTTACTTTGCACTTTTCGGTAAGGAAATCACCAACAAAGGTTGCAGTAATTGCTACCGAGATGCCTTCATAGAAATCAGCATTAAACTCAAAAAAATAAAAACCATGCCCAAGAAATCCGAATTTATCTTGAAGGCCGGAGCAGTCATTACCTTTTTTGGAGAGCAGAAATGCTACACCAACGCCAACATGACTGATGAGGCAGCCCTGCGCTTCCTTGCTCTCAATCCCAACAATGAACGGCTGTTTGAGAAGCTGCCCGAAGGTTGGAGAAACCGCATTGAGTCTCCCGAATCAACCACCGATGTTCCGTCGGAGGCTGAGAATGAAGAACTCATCGCACGTCTGACCGCAGAGAATGAAGCTCTGAAACAGGAGCTTGAAACTCTGAAAGCATCATCCGGCAAGAAACGCAAGAAGAAAGCCGACGCCGAAGCCCCCGAAGATTCGGTTCCTACATCTGATGCCGTTGCAGAAGATGAGCAAAAACCAAAATCTGCTCCCGAAGCTGACAACGAGGCCAGTGTAGAAGACACCGACCAGCCTGTTGTCGAAGAATAAGCCCGCTACCCACCTAACTGCTACCCAAGAATGAATGTCAATAACGTTATTCGACCATCGAAGCGCTTCAACACTTCGTATCTAAGCCTGCTTAATATTCAAGCCTATGGCTCAGATAACTTGTACCCCCAAAGGTTGAATGACCTCATCCAAAACAGCCCTACGGGCGGTACATGTTTGGAGCGTTATCAGACATTCATTGAGGGTAACGGATTACGGAATACTGATTTTTCAGAATATGTCTGCAATCGCAAGGGAGAGACCATTGACGATATATTCTCCCTTATCGCACAGGACATTGCCAAATACAATGGTTTCGCCCTGCATGTTAATTATAATCTTGCTTGCGAGATATGCGAACTGCAACACATCCCATTTGAAAATTGCCGTCTTGAAGAAGAAGATGATGCCGGTAGTGTAACATACATCAATGTTCATCCCGACTGGGAAGGCAATAAATCCAGAAAAGGGAAAAAGATTATAGTTGACCGCAACAACGTAAAAAAATACTATACATTCAATCCTATTCCGGCGGTTGTAATAGAACAAATCGTAGCCAGCGGTGGCATAGAGCATTACTGCGGTCAAGTCTTATGGGTCTCGATGGATGGCAAATTTATCTATCCCAAGCCAAGGTATGATAAAGTTGTAACCAATCTTTCTACCGATGAAGGTCTTGATAATGTCAAGTACCGCAATGTCCGCAACGGGTTCATGCTTTCCGGAATTTTCGTACACAAGAAAAGTGTTCAGTATGAATTTGATGATCAAGGTCAAGCCGTAGAAAAAGACCAATCACAATATGATCTCAGCGATAGCCTTGACACATTTCAGGGAGACAACAATGCTTGCTCCATCATGGAGATTGTAGTCAATTCAGAGGAAGATAAGCCTGAGTTTATCAATGTTGAAGGCACAAATTATGATGCCAAGTTCACTGTTACGGAAGCCAGCACAACAGAACGAATATATTCCGCCTTCGGACAGGAGCCGTGGTATTGCATAAGAATTGGCAAACTTGGCTTTTCTGGAGATGTGTTGTCCGAGGCATACGAATATTACAACTCGTACGTCAGCAGACAGAGAAGGGCCATTTCTCGCGCTCTAAAACGCATATTTGACTATTGGCATGAGCAAGCTAATACTGTTGATGATTACGAAATCGAACCGCTTGTCTACATATCCAACAAGTCGGCTGAATCACTTCCCATAAACCCTTAATCCGACTAGTATGGAACATTTATTAGCCCCCGAAGAAATTGGCAAATTCGGTCGCCCGATGAGTGCCAATACTGACAATGATAAATTGACTGCTTACATCATCGAGGCAGAGCAGATGAATGTCAAGCCTGTATTCGGTGATGAATTATTTTTATCCATCCTTGAAAAAGGCGAAGATAACGAGCAGTACGGTATGCTTTTGTCTGGCGGTACGTATGAATCAAATGGCCGGATTTACTCATTTGCCGGATTGAAAGCGGCGATGTCATACTATGTCTTTGCCAAGTATCTGATGGTAGGAGACTTCAATGCCACAAGATTTGGAGTAACATTCAAAGATGACAGCTATTCCTCTCGCATATCTGCCGCGGAGAGATCTAATGCATACAGTGATACATTAGAGGTTGCCAATTGCTACCTACAAGACTGTGTGTTATTTTGTAAACGAAACGGACTTATGTCGGGCAAGCCCGGCAATCCCAAAGCTTCAGGAGCTATAAAAATTCGCAAAATCGGATAATTATGGTAATCTTCAATAAATCACAGCTTTTAGCTGACGCTTCTAATATTAGGTTCGAGGTTAATGCCGAACAAAATACTGCTGAGCGTGTCGGTAAAATGTTTGTGGATATTATTGAAGCTCTTGGAATTTCTATTGAGAGATTAAAACAATATATAGATTCCGATATCAATGAAGCACTTTCCAATATAAAATTACCAGGTTCTCCAGACGGAGGTGGTGATGGTGATTATTCTGGCTATGTTACAATAAGTACTGACCAGGTAATTAATGGACTAAAGCGATTTAGAAAACCTTTACGACTTGGAAGTTCAGATGATTATGTTGAGCTGTGGTATCAAGACGATGTACTTCATGTTAGCACAAGCAGTGCTATTGAAGGTCTTCTTAAGGCTCTTGCCGGTATCGAGGTGGGCACTTTTGAATCCGGGGCAAGCGGTGCCGCCATCTCCAAGGCTGGAGATGCTGAGCTGAATTCTTTAATAGTCCGGCTGAAGGCAGCTTTGGGCTCACTGGAGGTTGAAAAGGAGTCTGTGTTTGGTGGCGATGTAAGCAGCCCCGATTTTGTTGCAGGCTACCTTACCGGCAAAGGCTGGGCTATAACCAAACGAGAGGAGACCACAGAGACAGGCGAAACCGAGGATAGGTACACAGCAGAGGTTGATGACCTCATTGTGCGGTTGAAGGCGCTGGTGGGTGAGCTTGAGGTTAAGGGTGACAGTGTGTTTGATGGCAGGCTGAGCAGCCCGGAGTTTATAAGCGGATTCCTTGGCGGAAAGGGCTGGGCCATTACCAAACGCGAGGTGCTGAATGCGCTCGGGGTGCCGGAGGATAAGTACACCGCCGAGTTTGACGATGTTGTTGTGCGCGGTGCGCTGCGGGTGTTCTCGCTTGTGGTGTCGCAGCTGCTCGGCGAGAATGACAACCGTGTGTTCACCGGCATGGCGGAGGTGGACCACTATGACGCTGATGCCGGGGTTGTGTGGCTCGACACCAAAGGGGGCCAGTATTACAACCCGTTCCGCAAGGGTGACTATATCATGGTGCAGCAGTTTAACGGCGCACCTACCGCCGAGAATGACTACTATATTACCAAGCACTACGAGTTGATAATAACTGATGCCGGTATCGGCAGCCTTGAGGATGGCGATAAGCGTCTTGACTGGGTGAGATTCAAAAACTTTGTCAGCGCCGACGGCCGAGGAGAGGATGTCACTATCGCCAAAGGTGACACATTCACGCGTGTGGACTCAGAGACGGATGTAGACCGCAAAGGCCTCATACAGATAATCACGGTAGGGAGCGCCACCCCATATATGGATGTGGTGTATGGCATGAAGACCGACCCGGACAACGCGCTCAAAGGGCGCCTGGGTAATCTCCAAGGCATAAGGCATCATCTGTTTGGTTGGCTTGACGGGTTCGGCGAGTTGCTGACAAACCTGTATGCCGTGGGCGATTTTCGTCTGCGGCGCACCGGTGAGAGTCTTGACAGTAAGATAGAAATGCTTCGGGGTGTGTTCGAGAGCCGCTACCGCTCGCTGACATACGCGCTGACCGAGGATGACAATTATCTGCACAACGCGAGCTTTGCCGAGCAGATGAGCGGCTGGAGTGCCACAGATGACGGCTCTATACTGACAAGCAACGGCGAGGCGCTGCTGATGAACGGCAACACCTATATATCAGACGGCAGGATTGCCGGTATAGAGGAGGTTGACGGCCACGGTATGCTCCACCTCAAAAAGAGCGGTGTGCGTCAGCTCAATGAGCTTATCAGGAAGCCGGGGACTCACCGTGTGTACACCGCCGGCGAGGCTACCGACCTCGACCCTGAATATACCGATGTGCCTGACACTTTGTATCTGAGCATCAAATATCAGGGTCGCAGCTCCGGAGTGCTGACTGTCGGTTTTGAAGGGTGCGGCAATGATACCACCCTGCCACACCCCGCTTCTGTCAGCATAAGCAACGACGGAGAGTGGCATACTCTGCAATGGAGCGGGGTGTGGGACGGCGCCGGTGACTTTGTGATAGAGTGCAGCGGCGAGGTGTATGTGTCGCTGCTGTCGCTGACCGACCGCGCCCTTGATGATTACAAGGAGGAGGTAAGCACAAGCATAGAGCAGACGAGCAGCCGCATACGCCTTGTAGGCAACCGTATCGACAATCTAAACGGCTCGGTCACCCAGATAGGAATTGACCTTAACGCCGCCAAAGGTGAGTTGAGCCTGTATGCCGAGCAGACCGCCGAGCGGTTTGGTGAGCTGGAATCGGGGCTGAGCGAGATTAAGATTACGGTTGACGGTATCAGCAGCACAGTAGTTCAGACGCGCGACGACCTCGATAAAGCCAAGGAGATAGCTGCGGCAGCGAGCGAGGCAGCGCAGAAGGCAGCCGATGATGCAATGAAGCAGGCTGATTCCGCTTTCAAAAAGGCTCTTGAAAATGAGGACATACTCACGAGCTACGGCACAACAATAACTCAGAATGCCAAGTTCATAAGCGCTATAGCCGGGCTGTTTGACTCAAACGGCAAGCCCTTGGCGGGCAGCGGTTGGGTACTTACAGGTGAATTTGCAACGCTATACAGCCAAGTCCAATCCATAGACGGACAGATGAGCGCTAAAGCCGAGGTCAGCACAAGTGTGCAGTATGACCCCGCTACCGGCAAAGTGACAAGCGGCATCAAGCTGTCGGCCGACCAGATAGATATTAATGGTGTGACCACCATTAACAACACTTTTAAAATCGAAGCTGACGGCACCACTCACATAGGGATGTTCACCATCGATGAGACCGGACTGCACAATACAGTCAATGACAATAACCTCGCATATCTTTATCCGGGTAAGTTTCAGATAAAGCGGAGCTACAGCTATGACAGTGTTGAATATGCCAGGATAGAGTGCTGCCTCGGCGATGATGCCAATCCGGACAAAGACAATTTGAGCGATGGCAGCATGGCCGCATATTTCAAGCGCAAGTTTGTCGGGATGTTATATACCGAAAGATATACTCCGGCTGTGCTCATCGATGCAGATGAAGGGGCGAGTGTAAGTGTCGGCCTCGAAGTAAAGGGTGGCGTGAGGGTTCACGGTGGCCTTATGGCCTGCGGCAATCAGCTCACCCTCACCGGCGCATCCGGCTCCAATGTTATAGATGTCAGCAGTGGCACCACAATTGTTGTGCACAATTCTTCCGCCAACGCGGCTGTATTCCTGCCGACACGCTCGACCCTGTGCCGGCAGGTGGGTAAGAGCACGTCAGATTATTTCTCGCTGCCGATAACCATTGTGGGCAGCATCACAACAGAGGATTTCGTGCTGACAACATATAAGAATGCTTCCGGCAGCGGAGTCAGTGAGGCCGAGGCCGGGAAGCTGATAAACAACAATGCCGGCGAGTGGGAGAGCAGTAAGCTGACACTTGGCAAGGGTGACATTGTGAGTTTGCTGCTGGTCAACACCGCCGGCGGCTACTATGCCCAGAGAATAGGATTTATGAATTACTAAAAATATGAGAGTCAATTTCAACCAACCGTTCCGCGATTGCTACGGCAATGGTATAGACGCGGAGAAAAGCATAGGCGATGCGCTGTGCGTGCAGCTTTTCAGCGTGAGCAAGATAGGCGGTCGCGACCTTAGCGCCGATGAGAAGTATATGGCTTACAAGCTGTGCAAGCGCATTGCCGGGCGTGAGGTGGATGTGGAGATATCCGCCGAGGAGGCTGCATTTATCAAGCAGCTTGCGGCTCAGATATACAGTGCCGGCGCTTACGGCCAGATAGTAGACCTGATTGAAAACAATTAAAATAAAGCATGATGAAAAAGACAAACGAAAACAGCACGGTAAGCTATGAGCCCGTGCAGGTGTGTGACAACGTTGCAATCCGTTTCACCAAAAGTGTCAGCGGCGGCAATCTGAACCTCTACGGCAAGATAATGAAGGGTGAGACAGAGGTAGGCACCGTTACCTACGACAGCCGCAACAATGTGCTCATCACATCGGTGAAACCGTTTGATGCTCTTGACAAGGCTGAACTCGCGGCTGTTTATGCCGCCATACCGGAGTGCATCAACGAAATGCTTGAGGAATAAGCACAGGCTATGGGACAGTTACAGACATCCCAGATAGAGCTTGAGGCGTTGTGCGCACGGCTGGCACCGGTGTTCCTGGAGTATCTGAGGACACACGGCACAGCCATTGACCGCGTTGAAATCGCCGCGACCCTTGACGGCATCACCTCATTGCCGGCAAGGTACAACCTCGGCGGGGTTGAGAAGAATGTGCTCGCCCCGCTGAAGCTCCTGACCAAAGGGGTTGACGAGGCTATCGACAGCTGCCTCGGTGCTGAGGCTGCCGCCAATACCGCGGCAAACAATGCCAACAACGCGGCGGCACGTGCCGAGGCAGCCACCGAAGACCTTGAAGAGGTGCGGGCGGAGGCTGTGCTTGCTGCAGAGGGCGCCAATGCAGCAACTGCCGCGGCTAATGTCAAACTCACCGAGCTTGGCACACTGGGCAATGAGCTCACTGCAGCAGAGCAGCAGAGGGTTGCCGCCGAAAGCGTGCGGGCGGCACGCGAGACCTCCCGCATATCTGCAGAGGAAGCGAGAGCCGCTGCCGAGGCTCTGCGTGTGTCAAACGAGAATACACGCAAGTCAAACGAGACTTCAAGGATAAGCGCCGAGAACTCCCGCAAAAGTGCTGAAGCCTCGCGCAACAGTCTGGTCAAAACCGCTGTGGACTCTGCGAACGCAGCCGCCAAAACCGCCAATGATGCCGCTGCGGCTCTGCAGGGTGCGCAGTGGTATGTGCCTACCCATGTGGAAGTAAAGCATCCGATAGAAATCTATGACGAGGATGGCAATCTTCAATGGCAAGAGGGCTTTATAAGCACCATTGACCACAGACACAGGGACGCAGTGTTCAGCCCCAGGATTAGAGTATTCCCGGATGGAGCACGGCAGAATGTGATATTCAAGGAGGTAAGCTATACTGAGGATCCATTGCCGCCGGTAGTTGCAGACCCTTGGATAGACCAGTTTCATGACGAAACCGGGATTGGATATATTTTGCCAACCTTTTGGCGCAGGAGGCCCGGACTTGGCTACGTGTATATAACCCCCGTAGATAACCCCGGAGCCACTTTTACTATAGGTTACCAGGTCTTCCCTGCAGCAATGCGTCTTACAGGCGGCGGTGCCTGGCGTGGCAATGGCAAAGGCCGGCTCAGGCTGGTCAAAAACAAATACAAGCGTCTGGGATTCAGGCGGAGATAGTTTCTCGTTAGTTTTTAGTTTTTAGTTTTTAGTTTTCAGATAATATTATGGCATTTACAGAAGAAGAGGAAGCCAAGTTGAAAGACTTGATGAAGCTGTATGACAACAGCGTTGCAATCGAGGATTTGCCTTCGGCATCGCGCATTGACCCGAACAATAGTATCATTGAGGTTATGGATGCAGCCAACGGCGAGAGCTATTGCGCTACCCTTGGTTCCTTGCAGATAACCTTCAACAATTGGGAAGTTACCGAGGAGCCGAATCCGGACATCCCGATTTCCTACGGTCCTGACTTGTCTTTGGTCGGGTTGGGCGCCTTTGATACAGAAGAATATTCGCCAACGAGGTTGTCTGTTCAGGACTGGGAAGGGTTCTTAAAAGGGGCAACCATAGGCGATAAATTGAAGGTTACGGACGGGGGCTACAATCCCATCCGTGAAGAAACTGTCATCTACAAGGAGAATTATTACGACGACGCATGCTTTCTCATGACAGTAAGGAATGATTTCGGTGCGGCGAAAATATGCACTTACAACTCGATAGGTTACCCGAGATATCTGGTTCCCTTCAACAGCAGCATGAAAGCGCCTATGGCATACTTTACCGGAGGTTCAGTTGACTGTCCGGCATTCGAAGTTTGCGAGGGCGGGGACATAGCCCTTGATGACGATGGCAACCCCCGCAGCAGGCAGATAGAGTTTGCCGGACTCATGAATGGTGGCTTTATCGGCGGTGAAGTCGATGCTATAGAGCCCGGGTCGCCTGTGTTCCGTGACAATCGACTTGCCGGGGTTGTGGCGGCTGTGGCCAAAGGATCTTACCCGTTGGTGACTGTCATTGACAACGGGGGCAATACACTAAGGTTTCAGACGTACCAGCATCCGGATGGAAATTACACGGTACTCGAAGATGTGACCCACAAGAGATTCATTTCGCGGCTCGCTGATGGTAACGAAAGTCTGCTCAGCTCCAACTATGAGCTCGGCGATCAGGTAGAGGTGATTGACTCTGACGGAAATAACGAGCGTTACTCGGTAACAGCCCTGAGCAGAAATTCGACCGCCCCGGCAGGGATTGGCAGCATCACCCTCACCGGCGAAGCCGGAGATGTCCAATACAGCCTTATCTTCAACCCCTATTCCCCCAACCGCTATAACAGGACAGATCCGGAAGTGCCGGCCAAGTATGATTATTATGCTACTGAGATTGGCGAGTGCTGCGTGGAGCTGCCCGAGTCTCAGGAACTGACCCTCGAAAATGTTATAAAGCAATGGGTAGCGGGGAGCGCAGACCCTGACCGCAGAACCGGGTTCACCGAAACTATCTGTATCGCTGACACTGTGGAGGATGAGAACGGAACCACGGCAACTGTCATGGTTCCCCTTGGTAGCTGCACTGTTCTTTCTGTAGCCGTTGGCTCAAATGGCTTCCGGCAAATGGCTGTGCTTGTGACACCGAGAATCCCGGCATATCCGGTGGCTGTCGTGGTCGTCTCATGGGATACCTTGCAGGAAGGTGGCGAGTGGCAATGGCGTGCGCTCAACAGCCCGATAGAATATACCCTGCCGATAGATGCAAACACCCTGTTATCTGTAACACGGACTAAGTAATCATAGCATGGAAACGCTGACAACGATAATCAACTGGGTGTGGCCGCTGCTTGTCGGTGGCGGTGGTGTGGGCTTGCTGTTCCTGCGCTCGCGGGGGCGTGAGGCTCGCGCTGCCGCCGCCAAGGCTGAGGCCGAGGCACGCCGCAAGGAGTTCGAGGCCTATGAGCTGCGAATCGAGGAGCTGCACAAGCAAATCAATGCCGCCAACAAGTCAAATACTGAACTCACCGAGCGTATTGCCACACTCAACCGAGGACTTGACGGCAAGACCGACCGTATACGCGGGCTTACCGACAAGCTCATCGAGAGCGAACGTGCGCTCAATGTGGCCAACGCTTCAATCACGCGTTTGACAGAGCAGCGCGACGAGGAGCGCCGGCTGAAAGACAAATACCGGGAATGGCATTGCCGTTCAAACGTCTGTCAGCCGGGTAAGCCTGACCCCGATGGGCGGCGCCCGCCTAACCCGAATATCATAGGCAAGCAATTTCAAAACGAGTAAATAACGCGCAAAAAAACGCGCAAGCACTCCCGAAGTGGCGCGGGAAAAGCCGCCACTGAGAACATTGACATAGCCGGAATCTGAGCCTAAATTGTTAAAAATATAGGTTGTGAGTAACTTTTTCGTTACTTAATTTGTTGTTTAGATACAATTTCGTTACTTTTGCAGTAGAGTTTTAAACATAACTGCTTTTGACATGAAATTTAACGAACTGTATCGTCTGCTTGAGGCCAACGGTTGGCAACTCAAGTCGGGCAAGAGAAAGGGAGGGCACGACAAGTATGTGCATCCCGATTTCAAAGGTTCAATCATTGTCGGCCGCCATCCTTCTCAAGAGGTTCCAACCGGGACATTGAAAGTGATAGCGAAGCAGGCAGGATTGAAACTTTAAAAACATGAGGCGCCCGCCTTCGGGCGGGTTGCCTTTTTTATCGGAAAGCTAAAAAGACTACACCACAATATAACCTTAACCATATGAAATTGACCGCTATTATCGAAAGAGCTCAGGACGGAGGATTCACAATCCACACACCTGAGGTGTTCGGAGTCTATGCCCCGGCTCCAACAGAGAGCGAAGCTAAAGCGGAGTTCTTGGAAATGCTCGAAGAGCAAGCCGAGGAAATCTTTGAACAAGATGGCGCATATCCACAATGGTATGTGCCGGGAAAGGGAATCGAGGTTGAATATACCTATTCACTCAGCGGATTCTTTGAAGCTTTCCCTTTTTTCAACGCCTCCAAATTTGCGGAAGTCGTAGGAATCAACCCATCACTAATGCGTCGCTATAAGAGCGGCATCGGTGGTATCTCAAACAGACAGAAACAACTTATACAAGACGAACTGGAAAAAGTTCTTGAAAACCTACAGGCCGTAAGGCTGTAAAGAAGCAGTTAATTTAAAACCCTCCCCCGAAGCACTCACTATGCCGCTCGCATGGTGGGTGCTTCACCTTTCTCATGGCTCAGATTCCGGCGGCTAAAAGTAATGAGTTATGAAATACTTCACCATCGAGGAGCTGTGTCGGAGCGCTACCGCCACGCTCAGAGGGATAGACAACACGCCGAGCGAGGAGGTTAAGCGCAACCTCACCCGGCTTGTGGATGACGTGCTCGACCCGCTGCGCGAGGCGTGGGGCAAGCCGTTGGTTGTAAGCAGCGGCTACCGGTGCCCGGCGCTCAACGCTGCGGTTGGCGGCAGCAAGACGAGCCACCACATGCGCGGCATGGCGGTGGATATTGACACCGGCAACAGTGTTGACAACCGCCGCCTTTATAATAAGGTGCTCGAACTGGGGCTGCCATTCACGCAGCTTATCGATGAGCGCAACTTCGACTGGGTGCACATAGGCTACGACCCGGCCAATGTCAAACGTCAACAGCTGAAGCTATGAGTAAGTCGAGTAAAAGCGCGGCATGGCTCGCGGTGGCTATGGTGGCCGCGCTGTGTGTGATTGTGTGCTGCTGGCACCGCTCTGTTGTGGGGAGTCAGCCCGCCGCCCCCGATACGGTGCGCATTGTGGTGCGCGACACTATCACAATCACAAAGCCGGTGGCTGTGTCAAGCAAGCCCATCGGCATTACCCCGGTGCGGCTGCCGCTGTGGGTGACCACTGATTCTGTTCAAAAATCGCAAAATCTGAACAGCAGCGGCGCGTTGGTGTTCACCGCCACCCCCGACTCCGCTACCGTGGCCGTGCCCATCGAGAGCAAAGTGTATGCCGACAGCAACTACCGCGCCGTCATCAGCGGCTACATGGCGAGCCTCGACACCATGCAGGTATACCCCCGCACCGAGTATGTGCGCATCAAGCCACCCCCGGCCAAGGCCCCGCCGTTGGGGCATCGGCATCACCGCGGGCTACTCTATCACCCCGCGAGGACTGCAACCCGCCCTCACCGCCGGCATAACCTATAACTTTGTGTGTTTCTGACAAATTCACTACCTTTGTGCTGCCGGAAACTCCGGCGATGAAAGCTCAGCTTTTCAAGGCATAACTAACAGCACCACCGCCGCTCACCCCTTGCCGGGTGGGCGGTTTTTATTTTTTTCTGAAAAATTTCTGCAAAATACTTGCACAATCAACAAAAGTGTATTAACTTTGCAGTGTCCAAAGGGACAAAGAGATAATTAACATGTTTAACATCTAAATGATTAAAAAAATGAACGATGCTAAGTTCAAAAGAAGAATCATCGAGGCGGTTGCTTATCTGCTGTTATTCAGAGTGACGACAGACAAGAGCGACAAACGAATCCTCAGAGACACCATCAGAGCGGTGGTTAAGGAACTGACGAGAGTTTAACCCCTCACTCAATCAAAGGACTCCCCCTCGGGGGAGCTCCTTTTTATATATAAAGATTATGACTGAAGAAAAGATTATTGAAGATATTATGCGGCAAGCAGCCTCTGATGAGTGGCAGCAGTTTGCCAAAGATGCGATAGCCAGTTATCGCAACAACCCGGCTAAGCAGATGATGGAGCTTAAAGAGCAGGATATAATGAAAGTGTTGAAAGCATCCTACATCGCCGAGCGCTTTTTTGGCAAATCCCGCTCATGGCTATGCCATAAGCTCAACCACCACCTAATCAATGGCAAACCGGACGATTTTACGGAAGCTGAGCGGCAGCAGCTCAAGGATGCCCTTGATACAATTGCAGCCGAGATACAGATATTGTCGGATAATCTGTAGGGTTAATTTTAGCATCGTTCATCCCTACGTATCTGACCGGAGCCGTCCACTTGCGGGCGGCTCCTTTTTTCAATCAGCGATGCCGGCTAAGTTATACCTAATACCGGTTCGTGGGGTCTGGCTCCTCAAATTTTACAGCCACTTTACAAAAGCATCGATTGCGGGAAAGGCTATAAATCGGCGAAGTGCCAAGATACCACAAATGATATATTTCAGCACCATGCTCTGGGACTTCTATCCATAAATCACCATTATACAGCAATTCAAAAAAAGCATCTTTTCTGGATTTGAAGTCTGATGGCGATGTCCCTTGTATTGTGAACTCCAGCGTTATCTGCCTACTGTTCACTCTTGCAGATGACGCCAGAATCTGCTTGCCATGCATAGCTCTCGAATCATTTTCTATTGGAGTTTTAAGTGGAGCGGGCGCATCAAGGTTGCTGAGGAATTTATCGCCCATCCTCACCCCATACACGGCGAGTGCGTCTTCGCCATTTATAAACAAATCTGCCATTATATCATTTCTTTAGTATTCTTTTCTATCTTTGCGAGGCTATCTTTCATACTATTTATCGGCTTTATGATAGCACTTGTATTCTCGCGTATCTGCTGCAGTTCAAGGTAGCTCTCTGCCAGTATTCGGCGAGAATCTATGTGAACGGTATATACAGCAGCCTGCTGTGCAACAAGTTCCTGCAGCTGTGTGCTCGTGAGCTCTGCAATAGAGAGTCCGTCAGGCTCATCGGCAACTCTTGTCAGCAGTTGATTTCGCTCTACATCCAGCGCTTCTATCCGATAGAGGGCGTCCTGCATAGCCGTGGCTCTGCCTACAATCTCTGTGCCGGTGTCCTCAGACAATTGAGTTGAGTAACCTCCGGTGGCAGATTGGCTTTCAGTTGTATCGCCCCAACCAAACGCAGATTTAAGCGCGTCCCTTTCGGTAAGAGCCTCATCAACAATTCGGTCGTAATCTTGTTTGAGAGAATCGCGTTCAGCCGCTGATAACGCGCCATCCCGCATAGCTGACGTGAAATTAGCATACCATTTTTTCAAGCTCTCAGTATATTTTTCATCCATCATCGAGTTGACAATGGCCTGTTGTAACTTTTTCTCAAAGTCACCGACAAAATCATCGCGGTCGCTCTCCATATCGAGCAGCATACTTTTGAATTCATCCTTTACAGAATCAAATGTTGTGTCGGTCAACTTTTCGGCATAGGCATCCTCTATCTCCTTCAGTTGGTCTGGCAAGGAGATATATTCCTCCATATACTCAGTGGCATCTTTGTAGCCCTGACTAAGATACTGACATATTTCATACCATAGGTCAGGCACTTCGTCTGCTACTTTTTTCATGTCAGAGGCACTCAAGCTGAGAAAACTCTCAATAATGTTGTATTTACTGCTCCAGTCCGCGTTAAACGAATTGAGCCACTTGCTCCATTCATCCTCCTTACCTACGGCCTGAGCCACCTTGCGCCACTGGGTAGAGGTTGTGTTCTTGCTAAGCATATATTCTCCACTGGAATGGCCGCCA
>JAAGKN010001018.1_pt1 | contig 54782 bp, 62 predicted proteins | sample 6206371 | NCBI WGS metagenome assembly JAAGKN01 (sample SAMN11533720, study PRJNA540317) | gut metagenome | isolation source: fecal pellets from male and female animal of same cohort | host: Peromyscus leucopus | place: USA:CA | collected 2017
GGCAGCAAATTCTTCATTCTTCATTCATCATTCTTCATTTCCCTATTCTTCATTTTATAAATAAAAGACAATGAAAAGGTCAATAGGCATATTCCGCAGGCTTCTTGACTTTATTTCTCCACGCGCCTGTGTCATCTGCGGTTGTCGTCTTGGCATAACCGAAGAGGTGATATGCGCAACGTGCAACATGCACCTGCCCCGCACATACTATGACAAGGACCCTTATGAGAACGAAATGGCACGGCTCTTTTGGGGACAGATGCCTGTGGAACGGGCGTTTGCGATGATTTATTACGAGCCGCATTCACAGGTGAGCCGCATGGTACACTCCTTGAAATATCTCGGACATCCGGAGGTGGGCGATTTTATGGGGCGGATGATGTCGGCTGAACTTCTCGGCAGTACGTTCTTTGACGGCATAGACATGATTGTTCCTGTTCCGCTTTCACGGAAAAGGAAGCGCAAGAGAGGATATAATCAAAGCCGGGAGATTGCCCGTGGCATAAGTTCGCTGACCGGAATACCCGTGGCTGATAATATTGTGAGGCGTGCAAGATTTGTTGAAAGCCAGACACAGAAACACCGTTGGCAGCGTCTTGAAAATGTCGACGGCGTGTTCCGCCTGCGTGATAATGCCCATGTCGACGGCAAGCATATACTTCTTGTTGACGATGTCGTCACGACGGGAGCAACGATAATATCATGTGCCAAAGAGATTTGCCGTGGCGGAAACGTCAGGTTCAGTGTCCTTTCCTTCGGATATGCAAAAGGACAGTGATTAATTCTTTAAAGCCATTAAAGACCATGATACCAGCCTGATTTGCGGAAGGCGGCAGACCGGAGGCTGAAACACGGTCTTTTATAACTCAAGAGGTGGCATTTCAGACCCTGAAATGCCACCTCTTGGATTGTTTGTAATGACATGATGGTGTTGCAACACCATCGATGCTTAATCAGATACGTTAATTATTGATTTTCTTTATTATGAGCGGCTGTTGCAGTTCTTTCTTCCATCCGTCAAGGAACTTGTACCAGTCTTTGTCGCTGTGCATGCCGAATGTCTCGTTGTCGCTGCAGAACACTATGTCGTAGTGGAGCCTGTCCTTCAATGGCTTCACCACAAAACCGTAGTTGTCTTTGTTGGCAGGCTGCTCGCTCACGATATTCTCTGACGGTATGCAGATGCCCAGTCCGACGGTCTCGCGCTTGTGTCCCACGCTGTCCTTTGCCGATACGGGCCAGTCGGTGCCCCAGCATCCGCGCAGACCTTTCTTGTCGCTGTGCTCGGTGGAGTTCTTGACATTGATTATTCCCGTTGCAAACCTGTATTCGCCGGCATCCTTGTCAAATCTTACATCAACCGAACAGTCGCGGTGTCCGGCATAAAGCGTGTAATATGTCGTCATGTCTATCGGTTCCTGACCCGGTTGCGGCGTCCAGCCCTGGTCTTTTACCTCCACTATCGTACGTAGCGGACCGCGTGACACTATGCGCTGGCTGCGGTGCTCCACGTCCGTGAGCATCGTCGGATTACTGCCGTCCCAACCGCGCAGGGCACCGACGCCGAAGGTCTGTCCTACCCAAAGCACGTCGTCGCCGTATCCCTGTTCCTTTTGTTTTGCATCAGGATAGAACTGTGTCTCCTTCAGCTCAAGTCCCTTGCGGTATTTTCCGTAGATGTCAACCGTCTGACGGTGGTCGAAATATATGCGGTATGCCACGAGGCCGCTTTCAAAGGCAGCTCCGTGGTGGTGTATCATCCAGTAGGCGTTGACACCGTTCTCAACCGTAAGCTGCGAAATATACAGGTTCTGCTTGTTTGCCTCCTTTATCTTCTTGTTGGCAAGCATCATTTCCACATATACCTGCGGCTCGTACTGCCGCGGCTTGCCTGTATTGTAGAGTTGTATGCCGAACTTCCTTGTTGTTTTCCCCGGCATGTCGGCAAGGAAACAAAGCTCGTCAAACGTTCCGTCGCCGTTGATGTCGTCGAGCTGGCACGGTATCTCCCTGCCGTCGAGGGTAACGAGCGCCGACTTTATGTCGTTCCCGTATTCGCCAAGCTGCAACACCACCGGCGCATTGTTGCGTTCAGCCTTTGAACTGTTCGTGACGCTGATGTCAAATGCTTTCTGTGCAAAGCCCATAGCTGCAAACATTGTAGTAAGAGCCACGCATGTGAATGTTTTCTTCATATATCAGTTTGTTTGTAGTTTGTTGCAAAGATAATAATTAAAAATGACAGTCGGGTAGATAATGCCGCGACTTTTTCTTGTCAGCCGATTTGACTTTTTGCCTTTTGCCGGGTATAATATATAGAAGTTCGTCCGGAAGAACAGTCTGAAATATAATAAGAAGTGGAACTTAACTTACGACAAAATGAGCACAATGTTAAAGCAAATAATGGGACTGACGGCAGTTTTCTCTGCCCTGTCATGCGGGTTGGCAGACGCGCAGCGTCCTTATAATTATCATCCCCGTCCCAATCATTATTATTACAATGGCCGTGCACCGCATTTCTCAACGGTGGTTGTACGTCCTGCCGCGACTGTACACATAAGCAACAGGCTCGACAGGAAAGACAGGCTGAGGATGGCTGTGGCTTATCTCGACAAGAACGAATACCTCTCCGTGAAGAAATATGCAGGGATGACCGGACTGACGAAAGGCATGGCTGAGGCTGAGCTTGACGCGTTTGCGCATGATAAGAGGACGCCGGTAGTACTTGTCGTGTCAGGGAAGAAGAAGTTGTATACCAGGAGATGATACCTGTTGCGTAATGGCTGTAAACGACAAAGATATCATTCTTGCGATGAGGAAGCATCCCGACAAGGGCTTCCGGCTGCTGATGGATGCCTACAAGGAGCCTGTCTACTGGCACATACGCCGGCTGGTTGTTGCGCACGACGATGCACAGGATGCCGCCCAGGAGACGTTTGTAAGGATATTCCGCTCTTTCGGCAGGTTCGACGAAGACCGTCCGTTAAGGTCGTGGATATACAGAATAGCCACAAACGAGGCTCTGCGTGTGGCGGGACGCAGCGGGGCGGGGCAGCTGTCGCTGGACGACGGGGAGGCTTGTGCCGGATGTATTGCCGCCGGAAGCTACGTGGACTACAGCGACGTGGAGACGGTGCTCCTGCAGAACGCCATCCTTTCGCTCCCTCCCCGTCAGCAGGTTGTGTTCAACCTGCGCTATTATGACGATATGGACTATACGGAAATAGCAGGGGTTACAGACTCTACGGTTTCTGCCGTAAAGGCAAGCTATCATATTGCCAAAGGCAAAATAATACAGTATATGAACTCACATGACTAAAGAGAAATAAAGATGAAGAGAGATTTTGACTTCAACAGGGTGGGGAAGCGGCTGCCTTATACCGTTCCGGATGATTTCTTTGCGAAGCTTGAGGACGGTCTATATAATAAGGTGGCAGTTCAGAAAAAGCGGAAAGCCGGGAACGCCCGTCCGTTCATGCGTGTTACATTTGCGGCGCTTGCAACGGCTGCCGCAGTCGTGATACTGTTCTTTGCAATAGGCGGCAGCCCTGATGAGCCTTCTCATGTGGGGTTTGCCGACGTGGAGCAGGCGTTCGGCAATCTCAGTACGGAAGATCAGGCATACATGTTGTCCGTATATCAGGACGATGTATTTATTAACGAATAAATAAATTTTTAAATCATGAAAAGTTTTCTAAGGACATTGATGCTTACCGTCGCACTGGCGGTTTGCTGCGGCACGGTGTGTGCCCAGAAGAGTGACAGCCGGAAGCGCCTTACGCGTGAGGAACTGGCTGAGAAGCAGGCGAGACACATTGCCGGAGTTATGACAATGGACGAGGCGACAACCAGCCGTTTTGTCGAGACCTACTGCAAGTGCCAAAAAGAGATATGGGCTCTCGGACCGCGCAAGGGCAGGGGGGCGCACAGGGGCGCGCAGGCTGCGACCGAGGCAGAGTCAGAGCAGGCGATAAAGGCGCGCTTTGAACACAGCCGTAAGATATTGGACATACGGCAGAAGTATTATGAGGAATACAGCAAGTTCCTTACACAGAAGCAGATAAAGCGTGTGTATGAGCTGGAGCGGCGTATGATGGGCAGGCTGGCAAAGCGCAACGGCAACGGTATGCGCAAAGGTAACGGTATGCACAACGCTAACAGGCGGCAGCAGCGCTAACGTGTTTATATATAATAATGCCCGGGCTGGGGATTGTCAGGTTCTTAAAGGACCGTCTGATCCCGAACCCGGGTATTATGTCTTCCGGAAAAGGTATATTTTCTTTAGAAGACATTTATAATATTACCTGTCAATCCACTCTTTCAGCCGCCTGGCCTTCTCCTTGCTTACTGTTATTTTGGTGCTGGGATACCCCTTCAAGCGGACAATAAGTTTCCCGCCGAAGTAATTGCCGATAAACAATACGTGTTCCACGCTGATAATGTATTGCCGGTTTGCACGGAAGAAACAGTCCGGGTTAAGTTGCTGTTCAAGTTCGTCCATCGACACATTGACAGTTTCGGACGTTCCGTCATTGAGGCGGAGATACACTGTCTTGTTCTCGGTTTCAATATGGTTGATGTCCGAAACACGCACAGTCTTATACCCGTCACGATAAGGCAACAGGAAACGTTCCCTGTAACGGAACCGGTTCTTCTGTAACAAATCGAAGAGTTGCCGGAGATTTTCATCGGTATAGTTCCTGCCGGAGTTAACCGCTTTGTCTATGGCTGTTTCAAGCTCGTCGGCATCCAAAGGTTTCAACAGATAGTCGAAACTGTTGAACTTGAATGCCTGTAGCGCATATTCATCATACGCGGTGATGAATATTATTGGGACAGATGCCGGGGCATGTTTAAGAGCTTCGAAACTCAATCCGTCGGCAAGGCGGATGTCCGCGAGGATAAGTTCCGCCGTCTTTCCGGACCGGAAAAAACCGACTGCCTCTTTTATACTTGCAAGCGGTCCTTTGATTACAAACGTTGCATCAATACCTTTCAGCAGTCTTATGAGGCGCATGGCATTGCGCTGTTCGTCTTCAAGAATCAGTATCTTCATAGGACCTGTTGTTATTAATGACCGGCAGACTTACCGAATAGAATTTTTCGGCATTTTCTATCTTAACCTCTTTATTGCAGAGCAATGCGTATCGCTCCATTATATTCTTATGGCCTAAGCCCGTTGAATCCATTTTTGAAAGTAAAGGTGATTTAATGTTGCGCACTTTGATATAGTCGTCTGACAACGTGATGTCAATAAACAGCGGATGTTCCTTTGAAAAGCCATTATGCTTTATTGCGTTTTCCACAAGAAGCTGCAATACCGCCGGAGGCAGGGATCCATTGCATTTTTTTACCTCTGGACTGACTTTTGTGACGACTCCTCCGGCATGACGAACTTTCATCAGATACAAATATGAGTCAAGGAACTTTATTTCATCTCTGACAGGAACCAAGTTCCGGTCTAAATTAGCAATGATATATCGGTACACTTTCGACAGATTGCTCAGGAACTTGCTTGCGAGTTCTGTATCTTCCTCTATCAGTTCCAGCAGATTATTAAAATTATTGAACATGAAATGCGGGTCGATTTGCAGTTTCAGAGAGTTGAGCTGCGACTGCAAGGCTGTTTCTTTCTCCTTCATCAGCGCCATTTCGAGTGCCAGTTTCTCGTCACTGGCCTCGATATAAGATTGAAGATAGAATGTATTGGCATAGACACTTGATATGAATGTGGCTATCATGGCAAAGGTATATGCACCCTTCATGTTTATAAGTTCACCGGCAAGTCCTGTCTCTGTCTCACCCCATAGGATATTGAATAAGGATGTCATGCCAAAAGCCACCAAATTGTTAAGTATCAGAAGGCACGATGCATAAACGACGACTCTGATGTATGATGCTTTAAACGGCAAGGTTTTAAATATGATATAACAGAATAACAACGAGATGTTTGTGAAAAGCATGCACAGCAGGAAGTCGATGACATAATCCGTTACTGTCATTAAAGGAAACAGTTGGGTTGTATCATCATCAAGAACCAGCCATATAATAATATATAATATGTATGAAACAGCCGATAACATTAGGCCGTTCTGCCAATTCATTATTTTCACTTTCTCTTTCTTCATATCAAATGCAAAGTTAATTCTTATTACACAAAGATAAGTATCAACTTCTTTATTTAATAGAATAAAACAGGATGAAACGGACAATATCACCTTCGAAACGATAAAAATGAATGGTGAAACGAATGGTTAGGTGGTCTTGTTTTTTGTCTGAATTGAGCTTTGCCGTTTCGACAAAGAATGAATCGGGCAATGGTAATTCGTTCTCCCCGTCTTTGCTTTGGTTACCTTTAACAAGATTGCATTATATTATCCGATAAGTCAATAATTTACAATAGCCGATATCCGGAGAGCTGTTTCTGTTGTTTCGGAAACGTTTTTCTCCGTTTCAATGATATTCCGATTGCAGAAATATCGGGTACAGAATACCTTTGTACATAAAAAATTGTCATGCGGACATTAAAACAGAATATCATTATCATAATGAATTTTCAGAAAAGGTAACTGTATGGTATTGAACAAAGAACAACAAAAAGCAATGATAAATCTACGGACATGGATTGCCTGCATCACGGCAACGGCAGTTTTGACAGCTTGTAAAAAGGAGCAGAAAGGACATGAGACGGTACAGACGCTCCCAGTCATGGTGGTCTCTTCCCGACCTGTTGAATTTCAGGAAACATATTCCGCCTCCATCCGCGGACGGCAGGATGTGGACATTATGCCACAGGTCTCGGGGAGTATCATCCGCCTGTGTGTGAAGGAGGGCGAACGTGTAAGGACCGGACAGGTGCTGGCCGTCATAGACCAAGTGCCTTATCGGGCGGCATTGCGCACGGCACAGGCAAACGTCAGTGCGGCACAGGCGAAAGCGGGAACGGCACGAATTGAACTGCAAGGCAAGCAAGCCTTGTTTGTCGAGAAAATCATATCCGGTTATGAGCTCTCCCTTGCCAAGAACCAACTGGCTGTGGCACTTGCCGAACTCGAACAGGCAAAAGCACAGGAGACGGATGCCCGCAACAATCTTTCATATACCGAGATAAAGAGCCCAAGCAACGGAGTGATAGGCACGTTGCCCTTCCGCATCGGCGCACTTGTCAGTCCCGACATGGCGCAGCCGTTCACGGTGGTATCCGACAATTCGGAGATGTACGCCTATTTCTCAGTTCCTGCAAACAAGCTGTGCCGGCTAAGGACACAATACGGCTCAATAGACAAAATGATTTCCCAAATGCCGGAAGTCAGTCTGCAACTGAATGACGGTATCATTTACGGAAAGAAAGGACATGTGGAGACCGTCAGCGGCGTGGTAAACTCCACCACCGGAGCGGTGCAGATAAAAGCCCTGTTCCCTAATCCCGACCGCGAACTGATAAGCGGGACCATCGGCAATATCATAATACAAAGTCCGAAAACAAATGCAATAACCATTCCCAAGACCGCCACAGTAGAATTGCAGGACAAGGTTATCGCCTACCGACTTAAAAACGGAAAGGCAGAGGCTGTCTGCCTTACGGCTGACCGTCTGAACGACGGCAACCATTTCGTCGTAAGGCAGGGGCTGACTATCGGAGACACCATCATCGCCGAAGGGGTGGGACTTGTAAAAGAAGGAATGATTGTCACACCTAAAACAACAAAGCCATGAACCTGCGTTTTTTCATTGACCGTCCGATATTTTCCGGTGTTATATCCGTTGTTATTATCCTGTTGGGATTTATCTCCATGTTCTCCCTGCCCGTGGAGCAATATCCCGACATAGCACCTCCCACCGTAAATGTATTCTGCACCTACCCCGGAGCCAATGCCGAGACGGTGCAGAAGGCAGTGATTGTTCCTTTGGAAGAGGCAATCAACGGCGTGGAAGGCATGACCTACATGACCTCGACCGCATCCAACACGGGCGATGCTTCCATCAACATTTATTTCAAACAGGGGGCAAATGCCGACATGGCGGCGGTAAACGTGCAGAACCGCGTGAACGCTGCGTTGAGTCAGTTGCCGGCGGAGGCAGTCAAAAGCGGTGTCATGACGGAGAAACAGCAGAATGCCGAACTCATGACTTTTGCGCTTTACTCACCCGACGGCCGTTTTGACCAGACGTTTCTCAACAACTATATGAAAATCAACGTAGAACCGCGGCTGAAACGAATCGGCGGTGTGGGCAAGGCACAGCTGTTCGGGTCGAATTACAGCATGCGTCTTTGGCTTCGCCCCGACAAGATGACGCAATACGGGCTGATACCCGATGATATATCAGTCGTACTCGCACGGCAGAATATCGAGGCTGCCACCGGCTCATTCGGGCAGAATTCTGATGTGGCAAACGAATATACGATGAAATATCGCGGCAGACTATCAACACCGGAAGAATTCGGCGAACTGGTCGTAAAATCTTTGCCTGACGGTGATGTCCTGAGATTAAAAGAGATAGCCGATGTAGAACTTGGCGATGAATTCTACAATTATTCATCCGAAGTGAACGGACATCCGGCTGCCATCATGCTCATCAACCAGAAAGCGGGTTCCAATGCCTCAAGTACCATCAATGAAATTCATGAAGTGCTCGATGATTTGAAACGCGACCTGCCGGAAGGCGCGAAGTTCGTCGTTCTTACCGATACCAACAAGTTTCTGTATGCCTCTATCCATTCTGTCATACGGACGCTTATCGAGGCGATACTTCTGGTTATCGTGGTGGTGTATGTGTTCTTGCAGGACATCAAGTCCACGCTTATCCCAACCATTTCCATATTTGTTTCTATTATCGGCACATTCGCCGTAATGTCGGCAATCGGGTTCTCAATAAATCTTCTGACACTGTTTGCCCTTGTGCTTGCAATCGGAACGGTGGTTGATGATGCCATTGTGGTGGTGGAGGCTGTGCAGGCGAAGTTCGATGAGGGCTACCGGTCGCCGGTGCTTGCCGCCGATGATGCCATGAAGGGCGTTTCGTCTGCCATACTCACCTCTACCGTTATCTTTATGGCAGTGTTTATCCCTGTGGCAATGATGGGCGGCACCTCCGGGGCGTTCTATGCCCAGTTCGGCATCACGATGGCTGTTGCCGTGGGCATATCGGCTGTCAATGCCTTTACACTCTCTCCGGCGTTGTGCGCCTTGTTCCTGAAACCTTATACCGACAGGCACGGAAACACGAAGAACAATTTTGCGGCACGCTTCCGTAAGGCTTTCAAAGCTGTATTCGACCGTTTGAGCCTCCGTTATCTACGTGGGGTTATATATATCATCCACCGCAGATGGCTGTTGTGGGGAACCATTGCCGTCTCATCCGTACTGCTGATTTTGTTTGTCAATATTACAAAGACAGGACTTATTCCGCAGGAAGACACCGGCACCGTGATGCTAAGCATGAACACAAAGCCCGGCTCCTCCATGGCGCAGACCAACAAGGTGATGAAGCGTATCAACAGCCGGCTTGACAGTATCGGCGAGATTAAGTACAGCGGAGCGGTAGGCGGATTTTCGTTCAACGGTTCCGGTCCTTCACAGGCAATGTATTTCATGACACTCAGTGATTGGGACCGGCGCAAGGGCGAAGGGCAGTCGGTGGACGACGTGATAGGAAAGATTTATGCCGCCACCGCAGATGTTCCCGATGCAACAGTCTTCGCCATGTCGCCGCCAATGGTTGCAGGCTACGGCATGGGGAGCGGTTTCGAACTTTATTTGCAGGACAAGACCGGCGGCGATGCCGCTGTTTTCAAGAAAGAGGCAGACCGCTTTGTGGAGGCCTTGTCCCGCCGCCCCGAAATCGGTGAGGTCTATTCGTCTTTTGCCACCGGCTATCCACAGTACTGGGTGGACATCGATGCGGCGAAATGCGGGCAGTCTGGCGTCTCTCCCGCTGATGTGCTGTCTACTCTCTCGGGGTATTATACCGGGTCGTATGTATCGGATTTCAACCGCTTCTCCAAGCTCTACCATGTCACCATGCAGGCGCCGGCAGAGTACCGTATCAACACGGAGTCGCTCGACCTGATGCACGTGCGCACTTCCGACGGCAGCATGGCACCGCTGAGCCAGTTTGTGCGTCTGACCAAGACTAACGGTCCTTCCGATCTTACACGCTTCAACCTTTTCAATGCCATTGCCATCAATGGCTCTCCTGCACCGGGATACAGTTCCGGTCAGGTAATCAAGGCCATCGGCGAGACTGCCCGTGAGGTGCTTCCTGCCACTTGTGGCTACGAGTTCGGAGGTCTGTCGCGAGAAGAAAGCAAAGCGACAAACAATGCTGCGTTGATATTCGTGCTCTGCATGCTCCTGATATACCTGATACTGTGCGCCCTCTATGAAAGCGTGTTCATCCCCTTTGCCGTGCTGTTGTCCGTGCCTTGCGGACTGATGGGCAGTTTCCTGTTTTCATGGCTGTTCGGACTGGAGAACAACATCTACATGCAGACCGGACTGATTATGATTATCGGACTGCTTTCCAAAACCGCCATTCTGCTGACCGAATATGCAGGCAGGCGGCGGTCGGAAGGCATGACATTGGCACAGGCGGCATGCAGCGCGGCAAAGACCCGTCTGCGTCCCGTCATGATGACCGTCTTGTCTATGGTGTTCGGGCTTATTCCGCTGGTGACGGCTCATGGCGTAGGTGCCAACGGCAGCCGTTCGCTTGCAACTGGCGTAATCGGCGGCATGACAGTGGGCACAATTGCATTGCTGTTTCTCGTGCCGTCGCTGTTCATCATATTCCAATACGTTCAAGAACGGATGAGAAGAAATTAAATGAAGAAGATAGCAATATATATATAATCAGCCTTGATGCTTACCGGCTGTGGCACACAAGTTCTGTAAAGCATGCTGCTTCAGGTTGTGAAGTGGCGCACTTTGCATCCTGAAGCTACGCACTTTGCAGCCTGAAGTGGCATACTTTACGACCTGAAGTGGCATACTTTGCGGATGTACACGGCACATGTATGCAGACGGGCAAAATGCCGTGTCCGGCGGTAGGATGAATTCCCCTTTCTCTTTGGGGCTTATTTCCACTCCCTGTAAAACTCCACCACGGCTTCAATGCCTTTGCGGAAGATGTCGAGACGGAAGTTCTCGTTGGGCGAATGTATCGCGTCGCTTTCCAGTCCGAAGCCCATAAGCACCGTCTTCACGCCGAGTATCTTCTCAAAGTCGCTTATTATAGGTATGCTTCCTCCGCGCCTTACAGCCAGGGGCTGCTTGCCGAAAGCCTTGGCGAAGCCCTTTTCTGCTGCCTGATATGCTGGCAGGCTGATGGGGCAGACGTATCCCTCGCCGCCGTGCATGGGAGTAACCTTCACCTGTACATAGTCAGGGGCGATACTTTCAATGTAGTCAACGAAGAGCTGTGAAATCTTTTCGTGCTTCTGGTTGGCAACAAGGCGGCTCGAAACCTTTGCGTATGCCTTTGACGGCAATACCGTCTTTGCGCCCTCGCCGGTATATCCTCCCCAGATGCCGCAGATGTCGAACGACGGGCGGCAGCTGTTGCGTTCGAGCGTGGCATATCCCTGTTCGCCCTTCAGGGCATTGACGCCAATTGCCTGCATGTATTTCCCTTCGTCAAAAGGTATCTGCGCTATCATCTCCCGCTCTTTCCGCGGCACATCTTCCACGTCGTCATAGAAGTGCGGAATGGTTATGCGCCCGTCCTTGCCGACAACCGTTGCCAGCATCTCGCACAACGTGTTTATCGGGTTGGCAACGGCTCCGCCGAAGTGACCCGAGTGCAGGTCGCGGTTGGGACCTGTAACCTCTATCTCCCAGTAGGCAAGTCCGCGCAGCCCGGTGGTGAGAGACGGCAGGTCGGCTCCGAGCATGCTTGTGTCTGATACAAGTATCACGTCAGAACGCAGCAGATCCTTATGCTTGCTTATAAAGGTGTTGAGGCTTGGCGAGCCGATTTCTTCCTCGCCCTCGAATATAAACTTGACGTTGTGCGTAAGCAGGTTCTCACGTACCATATATTCGAACGCCTTTACCTGTATCATTGCCTGCCCCTTGTCGTCGTCGGCACCGCGTGCCCATATCCTGCCGTCGCGTATTTCCGGCTCAAACGGGTTGCTCTTCCACAGCTCCAGCGGTTCCGCCGGCATAACGTCATAATGGGCATATACAAGAACTGTCTGTGCATCGTCGCTGACATGCTTCTCTGCATATACCAGCGGGTTGCCCTCGCTCTCCATTATCTCCGCCCTGTCGGCACCGGCTGCCAGCAGAAGCTCCTTCCACCTCTCTGCACACTCCCTCATGTGTGGCTTGTGACTTGACAGCGAGCTGATGCTCGGTATGCGTATCAGACTGAACAGCTCGTCGAGGAACCGTCCTTCGTTCTCTTCGATGTATTTCCTTATTTCCATGGTTTTGTTGTTTTTTATGCTTTTAGCTTCTTGTATTCGGCAAATATAACGAATAAAAACTAAAAATAGCCATACCGCAACTCAAATGTAGAGTCCGGCATGGCTATTTTCATTTTGTGTATGTTGTATTTATCTGTATCCTGATATTAAATCTGCACTTCGGTTTGTTCAAAACAGTCTTTGATTGTTTGACTTGTATATGTCAGCAACAATGTTATATAGAATGTTCACCGTCCATTCCACTTTTTACGGTAAAAATAGTAGAATATCCTGAAATAGATTTCAGAAAAATACTCCTCTGGGTATTGCATGAAGATGCGGAGGTTGAAGCGTTCGCGACGTATGAAGCGTGATAATGACGTGTTGGATTGATATATATGGCTTACCTTCTTGTCGTATTTCCCGAAATTCCCGGCTTCCATTATATGAGTGAGCAACAGTTTTCCCGCCTTCTCTTGTGGGGAAAGCAGAAGACAGTCATCCTTCATGCCGAACACTTTTTGAAGGACATACATCACGGCACCTGCAAATTTCATCATGCCGAAGGCTTTTAGTTTGCGGCGTACGTCTGCTTTTATATCTTCATCTATGCCTGAAGCCAGTATATGGTAATAGTCAGCCAACTGCCTGAGACCTATTCCTTCCTCGAAATAATGGTGCTGTATGTGTGCAAGTACAGCAACAAGGTTGAAGTCGTCGGTAGGACCTGTTATTGTCCCGGCATCCTCCGGCAGTTGTATGCGGTTGTCCATTTGCCGTGCCGTCTCCTCTTTCCAATAGGCAAGAAGCCTACGGTTGTGGAACGGGTTGTTGAGATATGAGGGAAAGAAGTGTATTTCGACAGAAGGCTCTTTCATGACCTTGAAGTCGATATGGTGATAGCTTACCGTCTCGTTGGGAGAAATGCTGCGGACATACGATATTATTTTTTTCTTGTCCCCCTCCAGCCATAGATCTATATCACCGCTCTGCCGGTGCAACGGCTTCGGGTAGTAGGCGGCTGCAATGCCCTGTCCCTTGAATATGCACGAACGGAAACCGGCTTTGCGAAACTTCTCCTGTATCTTTATAGCCTGGCGGTTGAGTCTTCTGTTTTGATTTTCTATGCCGACGGTCATCATCGCCCAGCGCATGGCAATGTCCTTTGGCGGCTGTTGCCCTTGTGGCAGCATGTCTATGCCGTCTGCACAGATGCCGACAATGGCATGTCTGCAGGCAATGTCGTACATCTCCCTCCATTCTTTGGCATCGGGTATATGCGACAACTCTGTCCTGTTGCCAACAGCCACTTGTAATAATTCAAAGAAAAGTATCATGACGTTATTTTTAGAGGATGTTTTAGAAGTTAATGAGTTAAAGGAGTTTGGAAGTTAAGACGTATGTCTAAGCGTCGGACACTATGCTTGGCACGGTGCAGTCTTAACTCCTCAGCGACCGGAGGGAGCGATAACTTCCTTTTACTTCTTGACTTCTAAAATAACTTCTTTTATTAAATCAAACGAATTTTGCCTTTATAAACTGCGGCACCTTCCACATCATCTTCTCTATCTTTGTCAGCGTGACATGCCTGAAGCCATGTGAGCGGTACACGCGTATGTCTTCCTTCCACATCTTGGCGCGGCGGCTGTTGTCAGTGCTCAGTCCGCCCATGCGCATGCGCACCACGTAACGCTTGAGATATTCCACATGAAGGTCGTTCTCCAGCAGATAGCGCACCAGCAGGTCGGTGTCGGCGGCAATCCTGTAGCTCTCGTCATACAGTCCCAGACGCGTCATCACGTCATGGCGGATGTAGCATGTGGGATGCAGCGGCAGCCAGCCGTGGCGCACTTTCCACTTGGAATATCTGCCGCCAATCCAGTTGCGTACCACCTTGTCCGTACGTTGCGCATCGACAAACAGTCCGTCGGCATAGAGAAAGTCACACTGCGTGCGCTTCATCTCACTCACAACGTCGCTCACCGTATGACTGTCGTACATCATATCGTCGGAGTGCAGCAGTGCTATGACATCGCCCGTTGCCATGCGTATGCCTTTGTTAAGTGCCTCGTACATTCCGCTGTCCGGCTCCGAAACGTATTTTATATCAATATGTGCGGGCTTGTCGTTTATCATTTCCTCTATAGCCTTTTGCGTACCGTCAGTTGAAGCACCGTCCACAATGATGTGCTCAATGTCCGGATAGTCCTGTGCCAGCACGCTTCTTATAGCTTCACGAATGGTTGCCTCGCGGTTGTAGCACGAGGTGATTATGGATATTCTCATTATATGTTTTGTTAATTATATGTAAAACAAGATGATATTTTTGCACAAAGATGCTTTATTTACGTCATGTTGATGTATTTTTGCTGTCAGAAAGAATTAACAAGTATTCATTAAAACAGATTTACACTATGGCACAGACATCAATGACCGTACGTATCGACAACCAGCAGAAGGCTATGTTCGACCAGCTTTGTGAGCAGTTTGGCATGAGCGCCAACACCGCCATCAACATCTTTGTGCGTCAGGTAATCCGCTGCCGCCGCATACCTTTCATGATTGCAGCCCCCGAGCAGGAAGACGATTTGAGAGCCAGGGCGATACAGGCTATTAATGAAATCAGGGAAGACGCAAAAAACAGACCTGAACTGACACTTGAGGAGATAAATGCAGAAATTAACGCCGTAAGGGAGGCACGGCAAAATAAGTGACTATGATTTACGCAGTAATTGATACCAATGTTATTGTATCGGCATTGCTTACGCACAATCCTAATGTGGCTACAGCCAAAGTATTGGATTATATGGCAAAAGGAGATATCGTGAATGTTTATAACGATGACATTCTTATGGAATATATGGATGTCTTGCACCGCGCAAAGTTCCATTTTCCGGAATCGAAGATTAAATCTGTGTTGGCTCTTATCACCAAGTACGGCATCCACTCAGACCGTGTCCATTACGATGGCGATATGCCTGATGAGAAAGACCGTCCATTTTATGAAGTGTCATTGAGCTATGAAGACTCTTTTCTTGTCACGGGCAACCTGAAACATTTTCCTGTAACCCCGACGGTTGTCACTCCTGCGCAAATCATCAGTATGCTGGAGAAGTAACTCTCAACGAAACCATTCTTCCTGCTTGTTCTCTATCAGCCTTTCCGCATTGCCTTTTGCGTACCGTCAGTTGAAGCACCGTTCACAATGCTGAACTCAATGTCCGGATAGTCCAGTGCCGGCACGCTTCTTATAGATTCACTAATGGTTGCCCCGCGGTTGTGGCGCGAGGTAATGATTGAAACTTTTATAAAAGTTTATTGTACTTATAGATAATGCTTCAAACTTATCATTATCCTCCTTGGAATAAGAAAGATTATATCCGTTGGAGCTAAGGGAAAAAAGACAAGGCAATGACCGAAAGCAAGTCTCGCAGTATCAAGACTGCGCCTTATCTTGCCTCCTGCAACCCTGCGGTTGCTGCGTCCGAAATTGCCACTGGACATAACAGTCCTGAAAATCCTGTCACCCCACACATAATCAGAGCCTGTCAGACGGAAGGGGAATTTGTCTACAGGCATACCAAGGTATTTGACAAGCAATGCCCCGACAGCATAGAACGCCTTGCGATAGCCAATACTCCGAAGTTTCATATCCAAAGCATCTGCATCTATACGACATGAGTTCTTGCTGATAATCATGGCAAGGTCACAGAATTGTCTGAGACCAACTCCCTCAACAAGCAAATGATTGAAAAGATGCTTGAAAACATGTAGGACATTGTCCGTAGCATTCAGGGTGGCTACACGGGTTGAGCCTATATTTATATATAAAGGTGCTATTACGGCTTCGTCCATTATATTGTCATAATAAGACTGATGCCGTGACGAACCCAGTATCTCCATCTTATAGTGCATTTCAAATCTTATACCGTTGTCATTAAAAGTATCATGCCGGTCTATGATGTCACGTGGGGCGAACTCCACAGACATTTCCCGTTCTATCACCTCCTTGGCTATAGAGTAGTCTTCTTCATGGCAATAGAAGTCAATGTCACCGGGCATACGCAACAGGGAATTGGGATAATAATAGGCTGCTGTCTGTCCTTTGAATACGACATACCTGATGGAATGTCTGTTTAAGACATCGGCAAGCCGCTCAACGGCTGAATTCATCCTTGAATTGTTTGACTCTATATTGCGTACCAAGGAGAAAAGCCTGAATACATTATCTTTCCCAATGTCTGCTTTTCTCCTGAAAAGCGAATTTATGACAAGTCCCTGAAGACATTGTTCATTTGCATATTCCAATACAATATGTAAGGTGTCTTGCGGTAAGGGAACAACTGAAGGCTCTTGTTGCCATAGTTCTTCCCTTAGCAGCTGAAGAAACATGTCTATGTTCTTATTCTCTTTAGTCATAAGACTATATTCTTGTCTGTATCTGTATGTTTCGGCATATATTTACTTGTTATACACACCTTGGTGTCATCATCATTGAAACGGAACATTTCTTTATTAAAATATTTGGGCGTCAATGAGAAAACGATACCAAGAGCCTTGTAATACATGCCATTATCATAAAATTATTGTTTGAACCATTCATTCAATTTTTCTCTGATGAGAATTTCCGCATTGCCTTTCTTTATCTGCTTGAAATCAAAAGTTCTTGCTTCTTCTGTCTTTTGAGGTAAGTCTTTCACATCGAACACGCCAATCACGCATCCCAGCTCATCCAGTTTGCGTATCAGCTGAAACTGGTCGTGTATATGTTCTGTCTTGTCGTAGCGGGGGATTATCACCATGCGCTTATGCTTTTCCATAGCCTCGCTTATGGCTCCCCATCCTCCCTGCATTATCAGCAGTGAGGCACGGTCGATGTATTGCTGCATCTCATCCTTTGTGCAGAACTTGAAGGCTTTGGCATGTTTGTATTCGTAATCCGTCCATCCCGTCTGCACAATAACCTCTTCTTCTGTATTTGCTGCCAAGAGGTCTACGGCCTTTGCCATTCTGACAAAAGGCATGTCCATTGTTCCCAAACTCGCAAATATCATAGTACTCCGCAACAAATTGAATTAGGAAATATCTTCTTCATCTCACTCCATTGCACCAAAAACAGGTCAGCATACTTTTCTATCCATATCGGTGTCTTGGATGCGTGTGTTACATCAGCCGCCGAATTGATGAATATGATCTTCGTCTTCAGCAGTTTCTTTGCAAAGAATACCGTTGGGACGGTCACGCCTGCTCCGGTTGTAATGATTACCTGCGGGCGTTTTACCATCACCCAGAACAGTGCCTGGATGCAGTTTGCAATCAATGTCCAACGCCTTGCCGGCTGAAAATTTGTGAGGAACACATGCTCCTTGTCTTTCATAAAGGCCTTTGTGGATGTCGTTTTCAACGTGAGCCAGTAGCAGTCCCACTTATCAGGAATGCTTCCTACGGCCAACTGTAACTCTCTCAGATGTCCGCCTGCAGAACAGGCAAGGCATATCTTGGGTGTTTTATATGACATATATTAATATTGATTTACGTTGTTCGTGCAAATAAATGTATGTCTACCGTATTTATTCGTGCAAATAAATGTTGTATAACGGTGGTTATTCGTGCAAAAAAATGTATCTTTGCGGCAGTTATTCGTGCAAAAAAGTGTAATCATGAAAAGGAACATACTTAAAGAACTCATCAAGTGGAAAGAAAGTCATAACCGTAAGCCCCTTATACTCAATGGTGCGAGACAAGTCGGGAAAACATATATCCTGCAAGAGTTCGGCCGTTTGTATTATAAAAACGTTGCATACTTAAATTGCGACCGCAATGATACACTCCGCAATATCTTTGCACATGATTATGACACGGCACGTATCATCCGTTCAATCTCCGCCCTCACCGGTATTCATATTGAACCGGGCGAGACCTTGATTGTATTCGATGAGATACAGGAAAATCCGATTATACTCAATTCTTTGAAATATTTCTGCGAGAACGCTCCTGAATATCATATAACTGTTGCCGGTTCACTATTGGGCATATCGCTGCACGGCAATATTTCATTTCCGGTCGGAAAGGTCGATATGTTGAAAATGTTCCCGATGACATTCGACGAGTTCCTGACGGCCATCGGGCAGGAACAGCTTGTTGAACTGTTGCGCAGTGGCGAGAGAGAAATCATCGACACTCTTTCCTTGCGGCTAACAGACTGCCTGCGCCAATACTATTTTGTAGGTGGTATGCCGGCGGCTGTACGTGAATATTCCGAGACAGGCAACCTGCAGTCGGTGCGCGCCATTCAGCAGCAGATATTGTTCGACTACCGCCGTGACTTCTCGAAACATGCCCCCGTGTCGGAAGTGCCGCGCATAAACATGGTATGGGACTCTATTCCGTCGCAATTGGCAAAAGAAAACAAGAAGTTCATATATGGTGCGATAAGAAAAGGTGCGCGTGCATCGGATTTCGAGATGGCAATCCAATGGCTTCTTGATGCAGGTCTTGTATATCGCGTCCATAGGGTGTCGTCTCCAGCTGTCCCTCTGAAGTTTTATGAGGAACTTTCCGTCTTCAAACTGTTCATGCTTGATGTAGGACTGATGGGAGCCATGACGGATGCGCCTGCGGAATCCATTATCATCGGTGACAATATTTTCAGAGAATACAAGGGGGCTTTTACAGAACTTTTTGTATATACGCAGTTTGTGCCCTGGCATTTGCCTGTGTATTACTATAGTGGCAACGACTCTCGCATAGAGATCGACTTCCTTGTCCAAAAAGGAAACAGGGTTGTTCCTGTTGAGGTAAAGGCAGAGGTGAATGTCAAGGCAAAGTCGCTGCGTGTTTATTTAGACAAGCATCCCGGTTTGAAAGGCATGCGCCTGTCCATGCTTCCTTATTCAGATCATGGCTGGATGGAGAACGTCCCGCTGTATTGCGTGAACTTCTGCATGTAATGAAGTGTAAAAGTGACATTATTCTGCTTGGGTTGTCCGGTGTGACGCATTGACATTCCGGCATATTCTCCTTGTCTTTTCCAACCTCAAAACTTTCTAAAGTGTGCAGTTTACAGGTGCCAAAACTTTCCAAAGTGTGCAGTTTACAGGTGCTAAAACTTTCCAAAGTGTGCAGTTTGTACATCAAATTCTTGCATAACTCCGTAATAATCAGTATATTTTCTCCTCTTTCACATTAGTCATGATGTATGGCGACCCCGGCAACATCACAATTGACGGAAAGACCATCCGCAGTGTGCTTGCCCGCGACTGGCTTCTCGGCAGGGAATGACGGCAAGGGCTATTCTTCTTTCAGCTCCCTTTTCTTTATGAACTTTGCCGGATTGCCGCCGACAACGGTCCAAGGTTCTACATCTTTATATACCGATGCCGTGGCACCCACCACGGCACCTTCGCCTATCGTCACGCCCATACCGATGAATGCCCGCGAGCCGATCCATGCCTTGCCTTCCAGTATGACGGGAGCCGTTATCAGCGAGTCGCCGGCGGTGTTCATCATATTGATGTCATGACCAGCCGTGCACAGATATGAATACTGTGAGACAATGGCATCGTCTCCGAGCGTCACGGTGTCCTGATTATAGCATGTCACGCCGGGTCCAAGGCATGAGCGGTGCCCCATGCGCAGGTTCCACGGCGCCCATATCCTTGCCGAGGCATAAACCTCCGCGTCCTTTTCTATGTCCGCGCCGAACATGCGCAGCAGCGCGATGCGCCACGGGCGGAACAGCTTCGTGATGAAAGGGCGGAACAGCACTGCCGCCGTGACGTTCCATACCGTACGCCTGACTTTTATTCCGATGCTGACGCGCCCGGGTGTTTGTCGTTCGTTTTTCATTTTGCAGATTTAGTATCTTTATTTTTCAAGTTTTGTTTAACGCGTTAAACACTTTTTACGTGTTTTTGTTTAATGCGTTAAACACTTTTCCTTTAAATTCGTTTTGTGTATTAAACAAATTATGCTATATTTGTATTTCCTAATGCAAATCAATTTAATTATGGAGACTATTATCACCAGATGCAGACGACTGCTTAACCTGACACAGACCGACCATGTACGGGACATCATCAACGATATAAACTGGGACTGTCGGCTGATAGCCATCAGAGGAGCCAAGGGGGTGGGCAAGACCACTCTCATGCTGCAATATCTGAAGATGCATGGCTGCGATTTCAGGACCATGCTTTATGTGAGTATTGACAGCGCATATTTTACGCGCCATACGCTGCTTGATTTTGCAGGCGAGTTTTACCGCAAGGGAGGCAAGCACCTGTTTCTTGACGAAGTGCACAAATATTCCAATTGGAGCAACGAGATAAAGGAAATATATGATGAATATCCCGACATGAAGGTGGTACTGAGCGGTTCTTCATTGCTCAGTCTTAAGAGCGGTGAGGCAGATCTCTCACGCCGTTGCATCCCCTATGACATTCAGGGGCTTTCTTTCCGTGAATATCTGGACATTGTGTGCGGAATCAGGTTTCCCAAGATTGCACTTGCCGACCTGCTGGCATCCCCCAACGGTCTGTGCGAAGCGGTGACAGGGGCATGCCGTCCGCTGAGCTTCTTTTCCGATTACATACACGAAGGCTATTATCCTTTCATACTTGAAGGCAGGGAAGAATATCCGGTACGCATAGAGAATGTGGTCAACTATATCATCGAGGTGGAGCTTCCCCAGCTTTGTGGTGTCGGCGTGTCCAACATACGCAAGCTGAAGGCACTCATGTCTGTACTTTCCGGTTCGGTTCCGATGCAGGTGGACATCCAAAAGCTGTCAGCCACAATCGGTGTGTCGCGTGTCACATTGTTGGGCTATCTCCAGCATTTGTCCAATGCCAGATTGCTTAACCTGCTGTATAGCAGTGAAGACAACCTGAAGAAATTGCAGAAGCCGGACAAGATTTTTGTGGAAAATCCCAATATAGCCGCCTCCCTGACCCTTAACGGCATCAATAAGGGCACTATGCGCGAATGTTTCATGGTCAACCAGCTTCGCCAAAGCCATCTCGTAGAATATTCCCGTGCCGGAGATTTGCTTATAGACAACCGTTATACAATCGAAATTGGCGGCAGGAGTAAGGACGGGCGTCAGATAGCCGGTATGCCCGACTCGTATATTGCCTCAGATGATACCGAGTATGCCTATGGTAATAAAATCCCCCTTTGGGCATTTGGTTTCTTATATTGATTATATGTCTGACTTCTAAAAACAAAAACCTTGCAGGCTGCGGCATCCGGCATTGACAGCCGTGCCTACGGCCTCTTCATACGACAGGCGCGCGTGGTGCCAATCCGAGATGCGCGGGCTGTCATTATGCCGTGGTGTCTCATGTCACGGCTTTTTCCTGTCCATTGGTACCCTCATCAGCCACCTGCCGGCGGCAGCTGTAATGACGGTTTTCCTGCGCCTGTCCACATTACGTCACTTTCCTGAAATATACATTTCCATGTCTGTTGCTTTGGCAAGATTCATAAACGAAGTCTGGCTTTTTTCTTTTTCCCGACAGCCATTCGTATAGTTCAATCATTTTTCTTGCCGCTGCGTCCCATGTAAAGCTACTGCAAACGAGGTTGTATCCGTTTTGTCCCATCTTCTCACGTTCTTCTTCTGTCATCGTGAGGAAACGTATAAGTCCGTCGGTCACCGATTTTACATTGTCTTCTATACGTATGGCAGCTTCTGCTTCATAGCCTTCCGGCAGATGACATTCAGGAGTTATAATGGCAGGCTTCTTCCACGACCAAGCCTCCAATACGGTCATAGGCAGTCCTTCCCCGTGTGAAGGCAGTATGTATCCGTCTGTACAGGCATACATCCTCATTTTGTCATTGCCGAACATTCCGCCGTGAAAAACTACAATATCCTCCAGTCCGTTGTCTTTTACAATATGTTCAAGTTCGGCCCTGCAATTCTCGTGGTCCCATCCTACAAGGTCTATCTGCCATCCGCGTAGAAGTTCCGGATTTTGCACCATTATGGTTGATGCGGCAATGAGCAACATGTCCACACCCTTTTTCCTGTGCAGTCTTCCAAGATAAAGAATATGTTTCCGGCTGTCTGTTTTTTCAAAATTCATATCCGGTGACGGGAGGTTTATTCCGTTGGGGATTATCGCCACGGGTTGCTTCAGTCCGTATTCACGTATGTCTTCCATTTCTTTCGTGCAAAGGGCATGATAACAGTCCACTGCCTCAAGGCTCTTTTGGAAGAATAGTCTTGCCACAATGCGCTTTATCCATCCCTGGTTTCGTATTATGTAAGGGTCAAGCATTCCGTGTGGTGTACATACAATAGGTTCCTTGCGCCGTTTTTTCCATGCACTCATGAGCAGTTGCGGATATCGCCATAATGTCTCCATGTGCAGTATGTCCGCATCGGCGGCAAGCAGAGCCTTTTTGGCTTCCTTTGAGTATAGCATCGGCCATGCCTTGAACAGTTGCATGGATATTCCCTGCCACGACGGCATGTCCTCCTCTATGTATTTCCCTTTGAATGACAGCACGTTCAGCTTATGTCCGACGAAATTCCTGTTTGTGAACATATCGCGTACGGCGTCAAGCACACCTCCGGCTGTGCGTGTGACCGAATATGTAAAAATAATTATCTTCATGTTAAAAAAAGGATTATTCCACTTTAAACAAATAACATTGTCTTTGCATAATCTAACTTGAGTCCGGCTGATTATACAAACCACCCTTGTAGGGGTGTGTCGAAATAAGCAATAATTCGCAGTAGGGACTTGCAGATTGTATTATTTCGAACTCACGATATTAAATGTATTAAGTAAGTCATTAGAATTAATGTATTGTATAACCCGGCGTTATTTTAGAGATGTTTTTGGTCTTTGAACAAAGGAGCATAGCGGGCTATGTGACTGAGTGAGAAGCCGCAGACAACCAAAAAGAACAAGAGGTATACATACAAGATTTAAGAACTTGCTTCATAATTATAATATCGTTTAATTTTAATGACTTACTTATGATATTTATTTCCTAATTTTGTCTTACGTAGTTTTCTATCCACGTGTGCAACTCTTCGTTGTTGTCGAGTCCTTGCCGTATATACCGTGCAAGACTTTCCAGGCTTGGCAGCTGGCCGTTCCTGTTGTTGCTGTTACCGAAACTGCACCTTATTTCTTTAGCCAGCTGTGTCGTTGAGTCTGCATATACCTTTGAACGGCACAGGTCGCCCAATATATGGCACGCCGGTTTGTATATTTTTCTTCCGTTCAGTTGGTTTTCAATATTGTTTATAGACATGTTGTCAAAGAAACGTTCTATCCATTCATGCGTATGTCCGTTTATGAGAAAACGTTCCAGTTTTTTGTAGTGCATCTTTATCTCCTCAAGGTTTTCCGGGCTGATAGTCGGGACAGGCCTTGCAGCCGTAGCCTGTTCCTGCTGCGATGCCGTTTCCTGCAGTTCTTCCTCCATAGGCTCGGACTCCATTTGTTTCAGCGGCTTCTTGCACTGTTCGGCAAGGTAGAGTGCCGATCTGACGTAGTACAAAATATCCGCGGCCTCCTTTTGTCCGTCCGTGTCGTCGTTCCATAGTTTTATGCCCACGGCCTCCTGATATATTGTCGTATGGTCTTTGCTTATGATGTTACAGTCATCGTATGCTTCCAGCTTGTCCAGCAGTGTCTGCAACTTACTTTCGCAAAACTGTTTTATAGACTTTGAAGTGCGTCCCGCTATCCAGTGTTCCCATTCGTGCCGTTTTTCCATCCAGTGGTTCAGGTCGTATTCCCTTAGCATGTCCTGATAGTATCCTGCATATTTCCCGGGTGAGTTGATGGGCTGCAGCAGTTCGTAGATCTTGGTTATATGTTGTGACAGATGTTCCAGATGTTCGGCCAGGTTGCTTAACGGCTGTATTTCCGGGGTCTCGTTGTTGTCCGGTGCCGTGTGATGAAAATTCTTTATATCGTTGCTCAGTCTTCTTGCCTTCTGGCCCATCTGCTCCCAGTTTACCCTCAATGGGCGTTCACTGCCGTATGGAAGTTTCTCTTCCCATTGTTGTGCCATCTGTTCCAGAGATTGGTTTAAGCTCGCCAGCTCATTGGAAAGGGCGCCCAGCATGATGTTTCTTGTAGTCTCGCTGCACTCCGTTTCCATTCTGCAGTCAATGCAGTATAGAAGAGTGCTGATTTTATTTCCGAGCTTTTGCTGTTCGCTGTTATTGTTCGCTTGAAACATTTTTGGACAGTATTTTTAGTTCGTTCTGCAAGTTCTCAATATCGCTCTTCAGGCTATATACCGACAGCTTGAGTCTTTCACGGTCACGTTTTACCATTTCTATGGTGTCTGTCTGGTATTGCATTTCCTGTTCCGATTGTCTGAGAATGTCGGTCTTCTTGTTTATGTCGTTCTGTATCTCTTCAATCCTTATTTTTGCCAGCAGCTTGTTCTGCATTTTCTCTGCTTCCCCATATGCCGGCCTTGTCATCCATTGCCGTTTCAGTCCCTCTTGCGGTTTGAGCCACCGGCCCTGCATCTCTATCAGTCTGTACATTTCTGTCAGCGAGTTGCTGAGACGCAGCGTAAGCGGTCCGAATGAGTTGTTGGGCAGCCGGCTTTCCCAGTACATCAGGTTATGGAAGTAGGCATTGATTGATTTTGGCGAACTGAAGTCGTTGCCCTCATACAGCGGTATCACCCACCCGCTGTTGTCCTCGTTTTTCATAGGACGTGTGTGGTACATATATTTGCCTATGTTGGCCACCTCTATATATTCCAGGGTGTAATATCCGTTTTCTCCCAGTGAGTATATCGGAGCCTTGTCTTTTCCGCAAAATGCAAGCCTGCCTGTCATCGGGTATTTGTCATCCTGTGGCGTTTCTTCCGATGGTGCGTAGTCAAGTGTGTTGACTTGCGGAATACTTTCTACGAATACAAAATATGGCAGATGTTCCTCAATGTCATGTCTGAGTGCGCCGATAAGGTCGGTAAGATTGTTTTTTCTTATTTTCTCAAGCAGATTGTCGCTGTTTCCGATGAGCCATTCCGGGGCAATGCTGCTTTCGTTACTGTTGTTTATATTGTCTTTTGTCATAGTTGTTATGATTTGTTTTTTTGTTCTGTCTGTGCTTTTGTCCGGCGGATTTTCGTATCCGGAAATAATCCGTGTAAATATTTTTTTTATTACGGATACCTTTTGCCGGTTATGTTCTCGCGCCGGATTGTCATCCGGATTTTTTTTAGTTCCGGATATCCTTTTTTGTCCGGTTTATCCGCCATACTTTTGCGTAGTGTAAATACAATTTTATCGGGTACCTGTAACTTTAAAATCAGAAAGAGTTATGAATGAGAAAAATCTTAATATCGTTGCCGGTGAACTGCCGTGCGTGCCGGTACAGTCTCCGGCATTGCCGTCCGCGGTCACGGTCCCGGGCAACGTTCCTATGAGCGAGCTTGAGGCCAAGCTGCGGCTCGCGCGTATAACCACGAAGACGGAGCTTCCGCAGATGGCGTTTCTTTTCAGTATGTTCGGTGTTCAGTGTTTTCCGCGCGGTGAACTTGTTGCCATAACCGGAAAGGCAAAGTCAGGCAAGACGTTTCTTACTTCCGTTCTCATGGCTTTGTGCAGTGTCCGTGAGATTTTGTCCATAAGGCGTATAGGTGACGAGAAGCTTAAGTTGCTGTGGTTTGACACGGAACAGTCGGAAGGCTCCACGCAGGATATCATGCGTAACAGGCTGTGCCCGATGATAGGACCGGAGAACTTTGACGAAGAGCTGTTCGAGGTATATAATGTCCGCGGCGCACACTGGCAGGAGCGTCTGCCGCTACTTGAGCTTGCGATGAAGCATGGCAGTCCGGACCTTGTGATACTTGACGGCATACGCGACTTGGTAAACGACATCAACGACGGTGTCCTTGCGCAGGACATTGTGGAGAGGCTCATGCGCATGGCCACGGAACACAGTTGCTGTATAGTGGCTGTAATCCACCAGAACAAGTCAGGCGAAAACAAGAGCCTGCGCGGATGGATAGGCACGGAGCTTATGAACAAGGCCTTTGAGGTGTATGCCTGTGAGAAGACGGGCGACCGCATCTTTACGTGGGAGCAGACACATACGCGTAAGTTTGACATCCTGGACAAGCTGAAGTTTACCATAGACGATAGCGGAATGCCGCATATTGCATCTGTCGAGGAGTGGCTCGGACAAGACAAGGCCCGGCATGGCGGCTCACAAGTGCCCGACAGTCCGCGCCCGTCGTTGAACAAGGAGTATGTGGTTGCCACAGACGGAAAGTATGCCACGCTGGACTTGCGCAGGCTGTTCGCCGATGCCATGCCCGGCGGACTGGCGGTAAAGGCCGCCGACCTGCAGAAGCGTGTGATGGAACTTGCCAATATAACCTCGGCATTCTTTTACAACAAACAGCGCGAGCGTGCACTTGCCGGGAATATTATCATGCGCACCAAGAACGGAGACAATCAGGTGTTGTATTTTTTACAGCCACCGGATGAAGCCCCCTTCTGAGCCTTTACCCACAATACTACGTACCCCTTAAGGGGTACTACGTATGTGGGTAGGGCAGAAGGGCATCATCCTTGTGGAAATGGAGAAATGTTTTTTATGAGTTTATTGATTATCAGTCTTCGGCTGATGTTGAGTTTTTTTTATTTGTCTATGAGTTATAATTTATCAGAAATCAAGTCGGTTCCCATAGAGGGCGTGGCAGTGGCCCTCGGCATGGAAGTGCGCCGCCACACGGCTTTGTGCCCGTTTCATGATGACCACCGCCCGTCGCTTCATTTTCGCGTTTCCCGAAACACATGCCATTGCTTTGCCTGCGGCAACGGCGGTAGCGCGATAGACCTTGCCATGCGTGTGCTCGGATGTTCGTTTGCCGATGCGTGCCGCCGTATTGCCGATATTGGAGGCATTTATATTGACGGCAGAGACGAGACACCGTCGCGACGCACATGTATGCGCCGCGGTGTGCCCCCGTCCGTCACCCGCCGGCAAGGAGACGGCAACGCCGGCAACCGCACCTTCATCGACACTTCCTTCGTGGAACGTTTTTCAAGCACCGGCAGTTCTTTTTGCAGGGCTGTTGTCAACAGCGGAATACTCGACGATGCCCGGATGCGCCGTGCCGCCTTGCGCTATCGTCTTGGATGTTCCTCTACGGGCGGAGTGGTGTTTTGGCAGATAGACGACAATCTGCGTGTGTGCGACGGAAAAGTCATGTGGTATGGCGAAGACTGTCACCGCCTTAACGGCCGTAAGCCGTTGAGTGCCTCATGGCTTCTGAGACAGAAAGGGCTCCTTGCTGTCGGCGGCCTGACGGAGCGCTGCCTCTTCGGGCTTCATCTTTTGGCCGGCAGGCAGCCGCGTTCTGGTGTTAATATTGCCGTTGTCGAGTCAGAGAAGACCGCCGTAATCTGTTCCGAGCTGCTGTCAGACAGTGGCAGTGAGTGCCTGTGGCTCGCCTCGGGCGGATTGTCGTGTCTTTCCGTAGACATGCTGCGTCCGCTTGCCGGTCATAATGTAACCATCTTTCCCGATACTGACATCGGTGGCGACGCATACCGTTGCTGGTCACGGATAGCTTCTGACGCGACAGAGCGTCTTGGATGTCCTTTCCGCGTGAGCGATGTTCTCGAGCGTTATGCCTCGCCGGAGCAGAAGCAGCGTAAAATAGACATTGCCGACTTCATCCTGTGAACGGTGCACGACAGCCTGTCACCATTATCAATTATCAATTATTAATTATCAATTATAAATTCCCCATGCGTTCATACAGTAAGAAAGAACTTGCCTGCCTTGCGGGCGTATCATGCCGCACGTTCAGCCGCTGGATAACCCTTCACCGCACGGAGCTGTCGGCGATGGGCGTGTCGCCGACAGCCCACATCCTTCCGCCGAAAGCGGTGAAATATCTCTGTGACATATATTCCATAGACGTGGAATGAGTGTGGCAGACGGTACTGAAAGAAATATTTTTCCGCCGGTTAATGCCAATTCGTGCCAATACGCGCCAACGCCATTTTGCCGTGCCGTATATTTGCATTGTCGGAAGAAGTGATGCCGCGACAGGCTCTGAAGTATGCCGCTTTACACTGCAAAGTTACGCACTTTAGGCGCCAAAGTTACGCACTTTACAAGGTGATGTGCCGCACTTTACGGGCTAATCCGCCGCACTTTACACGTTGTTCCGACACAACGGAAACATTATGTCTAACATCTAAAAAATTTAAGAACCATGTCACTATTGTACAGAATTTACAAGAACACCAACAAGTCGTCTGCCGGTTACAACAAGTACTATGCCCGTGCCAAGCAGGTAGGCGTTATAGAGACAGATGCCATAGCCGAGATTGTGCAGCGCAACTGTACGGTGAAGAAGTCTGACGTTAAGGCGGTCATCGAAGAGCTTGTTGAGGTCATACAGGACAAGCTGCAGGAGTCTTACTCCGTGAAGCTCAACGGGCTTGGCACCTTCCGCCTCACCATCTCGTCGAAGCCCGCCGTGGATGTGAAGGACTTCTCCGCCTCGAAGAACATACGCAAGGTCTGCTGCCGTTTCGCTCCCGAGCGCCGCCGCGACACCAACGGTGTCACAACCCGTGCGCTGTGCACCGGAACGCGTCTTGCCGAGTATGACGAGCGCGAGAAGGCGGGAAATGCCGCTCAGGAGGGGCTTAGCATTATTGCAGGAGTTAAGGGGGGGAGAAGAGATTTTGTCAAAATCCTGATGTAGGGATGTTTTCTCGTAAATGTCCGTACGCGCCGAAGAGGCGGTTTTATATTCTGGCACCTTCTTAAATCCCCCCCCTTGACTCCCTCCCTAATTATCAATTATCAATTATAAATTATCAATTATCATGAGGTTTCTCATCGCCGCCCTTCTGGTAGTTTTCGGCATATTGCTTATCATTGCCGCATTTGTCGTGCCGCCCACGGGTGTCATAGACCCCACCGTGCTCACCGCCTACGGCGAGACGCTCACCTTTGCCGGTGCGCTCTTCGGCATAGACAGCCACTACCGCAACCATTGTAATAACGATAAAGACGCTGAAGACAAATGAGACGCATAACACTTATCATCATCCACTGCAGCGCCACGCGCTGCAACCGCCGGTACACCTTCGACCGGTGCCGCCGCGACCATATCCGTCACAACGGCTGGAAAGACATCGGATATCACTATTATATCGAGACCGACGGCACCGTCCACCGGGGCAGGGCAGAGGCTGTTGCCGGTGCCCACTGCCGCAACCATAACGCCCACTCCATAGGCATCTGCTATGAGGGCGGTCTCGATGCTGCGGGACGTGCCGCCGACACGCGCACCACGGCGCAGAAAGACTCGCTGCTTGATCTTGTCGCCGACCTGCGCCGCCGCTATCCGCGTGCCATCGTCATGGGACACCGCGACCTGTCGCCCGACATTGACGGCAACGGGCTGATAACTCCCAACGAGTATATCAAGCAGTGCCCGTGCTTTGATGCCATGAGAGAGTATGGGACAATTGATAATTAATAATTGATAATTTATAATTGTGCGGGGTGGGGTGTTGTAAGTGTATGCCGTTCTGTATGGACACGGCTTCCCGTTCAGAATGGGGAGACATTCATACCGTCTGACAGAACGTCAGAAACCGATGACCCGCCCTTAACGCTTAAAACAAATCCGAATGTGTACCGGTGTCAACAAGCATAATAAACAGTTCCCTGTCATTTTGCCTCCATATCATCAGCCAGTCAGGCTGCAGGTGGCATTCCCAGCATCCATCATAATTGCCATGCAGGCGGTGCGGCTTATAATTATCCGGCAGGCTTCCGGTCTCGGCAAGAATAGAGACAGCCTTGATGAAAATATTTTCATCAAGCCCCCGTTTAATACATTTCTTGAATGACCTTTTGAAAGCCCTGGTAACCTTGACCTCGTACTTCATGATTACGAATGTAAATAATCCATTAACGCCTCTACACTGTCAAAAGTCTTGAAATCACCTTTTTCAATATCCTCCAGTGCCATGTCCAGTCCGGTCTTGCGCCTCGTTGCCTGCATCTTCTTCTTTTTCCATCCCATTTTCTTCACAAGTGCGGAGAAGAAGCGCAGGTCGCCTTCGGGTATCTGCAACGTGAATGTCTGCATGTTCATATTAGTATCCATAAGTAATCTCCATTTTTATCCTCCGTAAAGTTACGCCTTTTATGCGAGACCTCCAAGAATATGTCCTGACTTTTAATTTTTTTTATTTAAGTAAGTCATTAGAATTAATGTATTGTATAACCCGGCGTTATTTTAGAGATGTTTTTGGTCTTTGAACAAAGGAGCATAGCGGGCTATGTGACTGAGTGAGAAGCCGCAGACAACCAAAAAGAACAAGAGGTATACATACAAGATCTAAGAACTTGCTTCATAATTATAATATCGTTTAATTTTAATGACTTACTTATGAGAACCGTTCTGCTTGTCATCCTTTCCGCCTCCCTCCTTGTCTGCGGCTGCGGGAGCCACCGCACCGCCGTCGCCACCGTCCCCGTGGAAACGGTTGTAAGAGACACCGTCTGTCTGTCGTCCATGCGTTACGACAGCATCTTTGTAAGCAATGATGTCTATACCGACCGCAGCCGCGACACGCTGCTCATACGCGACCGCCGCGTGGAATACCGCTACCGCCTGCTGCGCGACACCGTCCGCCTTGTCCGCCGCGACTCAGTGCCATACGAGGTGCGTGTCACCGAATATCGCGACGTGCCACGCCGCCACGGCTTTGCATCCGTCACGGTGTTATCTCTCCTTGTCATTGTTGCGGTAATATTGGTGTGGCGGTGTTTATGGAGATGGAAAGAGTAAATATTTATATTTGCTCTTTCCAATATGCTGTAAAGTGATGATGGGTTATTCTCTTCTCTTCCGGCGGCAGCTGCATGTAGTCGCCGAATAATGATGTCAGATAATTATGCCACCCGTTTAAAGTTGCAAACTTTGTATTCTCAAATTCTACATAAACTGAATTTGCGAAGTTATTCTCGTCTATTATTTCCTTTTTCCCATATCCCCATACAAGGCAACCACGTTTTCCAGTTGTTTTCCCGTTCATGTAACGTGCATTCTTGTCAATTTTCCTTATAATGCTTTTTGTGGAATAGAAGTAGAAAATAATATGTGAAATAATGAGTATAATGTTCTTGAAAATTCCACGTTCTTTCTTTAGCGGTAGTCTTTTCAGTGTCAATATGTTTATCAACCATTTATTACGCCTTATAATCTTTTTCTGTTCCTTGTCGCTTAAAGGTGCTATATCGATAGGAAAAATATCAATATTTACTCCAAAATCTTGAGCATTGTTTATCTCCTCTTTCATTATAGTACGCGAATCGTCAATCTTTGCATACGGATATGGATATGAGGGACATATCTCATGAGAATATATATGAAAAGGAGACTTGTCTGTTTCTTTATAAAGCCTGATAAATTTGTCATAATCCTCACGTAGCATCATAAAGTCAATATCGTCATCCCATGGAATAAACCCTTTATGACGTATTGCACCTAAAAGTGTGCCTCCGCTTATAAAATAGCGCAGATTATTTTTCTTACAAAAAGAGTCTACGTGTTGTAAAATCTCTATTTGAATATTCTTCAAATCATCGGTATTGATATTTCTCATTCTTTCATGGAGTTTATTAATCTTTCAAACATCTCTTTCAGACCATAAAGAGGCTTCCAGCCTAATCCTCTTAATTTCTCACTTGACAGGTTTAGTTTGGTTGTCGGAGCATATTTCATTTCTGTATTTTTCTCAAATCTTACTTTTATAGAAGGGTTGAACTCATCACGTAAGAAAAGTGCCAGATCTTTTATCGATATATAAGTGTCATCATTTGCAACATTGTATGATTCTCCGCTCCCTCCCTTTATTAGAATATAGAGAATGGCACGGATGCAGTCTGTGGTGTAGACGTATGGCTTGGATGAAGTCCCGTCCGTATGCATTATAATATCGGTATTTGATATTATGCTTCTTGCGAATTGTGCAAACACCCTGTTGTCGTTTGCAGTAACACCCGCACCGAATGTTTGTGTCAGTCTTGCCGTTTTTACATTGACCCCATATTCCATTGCGTATGCCCTGCATAGATATTCTGCAGACCGTTTTCCTAAAGGATAGCTGCTTCGCGGAGACTTCATGTCGATATATCCCAGTTCGTCTTCTGTAATTGTTTTTTCTTCGAATATCTGTCCATAATATTCCAAAGACGATATGTATACCATGGAACAATCTTTGTGTTCTTTGGCATATCTCAGCAAATTGCGTGTTGTGTCTGTTAGCAGCTCATACGTCTCTACCGGGTTGCTTGCCATATATTTCCCGTCGGTAGGACTGGCACAGTGTATAATGTATTTAAAGTCGCCTTTTAGGTTTTCTGTAAACTCTCGAAGATCAGACTCAACAAATGACAAAACAGAGCTGTCCGTCTTTCCATACATGGCAATTGCCTTGTCCTTATTCCTTACGGGACAACATATTCTGATATTTTCATTCAGTGCCAACAAGCACCTTACGAGTGTTGAGCCGATAAGTCCCGTTGCGCCTGTGACAAGAAAACCAGAGTTTCTTAAGTTTCTTGATAATGTGAAATTACAGGCGAATTCGCATATATCTTGTCTTTGTATTTTATTCATAAATTCCATCCAAAAAATTTTGTCCAATATTCGTCAAAACATTTTGCTGAATTATCTGATATTATCTTTGCGGGACTTCCTGCAACAACGGAATTGTCAGGAACGTTGTTTGTAACAGTTGCATTAGCTCCAATTACAACATTGTTTCCAATCTTTATGTTTCCTAAAATTTTTGCTCCTGCAAATATCACAACATTATCACCTATTGTCGGCACGCCGCTTTTATGTCCGGCAAATACTCTTCCAATAGTAACACCTTGATGAATGGAAGCATTTTTTCCTATGTGTGCCTCTTGGGCAATGACAATACATCCATAGTGAAAAAAGAGTAATCCTCCTCCTATATCTGTTCCTAAAGGTACTTGGATACCAGTTATATGCTGATTGCATTTATATATACATTTTACTGGTATCAGACATAAACGGGCGAGCATAGAGTTCTTGCTTTTTAGCCAGCTGCCAATTCTAAACGGTAATGTTATCATGCAGGAATTGCTGCAAAAATAATGAAAAAGAGTTTTTATACCCCCCCCCGAATGAATTTGTAAATCTCTGATAATCAGATGACAGTAATAGATTTAACGTGGTAATGTTTGTACTTTTTTCCATATTTTAATATATCCCGAATATCTGTTGGTTTTCGTGTACTTCCACCATAGAGCGGAAAACAAAATAATCCGTCGGTGTTGTAATCTTTATATTTTCCATCGGACCCTCTATGAACTCCAGTTCTGTTCCATAGTAGCTCATCATCGAGCATGAGTCTATGAAATCGTTTTTCCCCTCTGATTGCGAGCGTCTGTGTGCATTGATGATATCCTTGAGGTAAAAGCTTTGAGGTGCACGTGCCAGCCGGCATTCAGAACGTTTGGGAATGTCGACAACATTCCGGCTGTCTTTTTTTATGATTACAGTTTCTATTGCAGGTACGCATGTTATGCAGCTGCCGCATTCCTTCACTTTTGCAATATTGTCTGTAATCGTTTCCTCGGTAATGAGAGGTCTTACCCCGTCGTGTATGAGTACAATGCTGTTGCCTGATTTGTGTATGTCCGAATATTCTTCTGCCGCGCATAGTCCTTTGTAGATAGATTCCTGACCGGTTTTTCCTCCAGGTATGACCTTTACAACCTTTGAAATCTCAAACTTACGTAACATCTTGTTCAGGAATGGTATCCAGCTTTCTATACATACAACGATAATTCCGTCTATTTGCGGGTGGTTGTCGAAAAGTTCTATTGTATATATCAATATAGGTTTGCCGTTTAAGTCCAGGAATTGTTTCGGACGTGACTTTGTGTGCATGCGTGCTCCTGTGCCGCCTGCAAAAATTACAGCTAAGTTCATTGCTTATATTTCCTTAAAATATTCAACAAGTCTTTTTTCGTATATCTCTGGTGTCAGCTTCGTGGAGTACTCATACACTTCCATTGACAGCTTGTCACGCCTTTGCGAGTCTTCAAACAAGTATCTGACGCTTTGTACGATGCTGTCTGTGTTTTTCTGTGGTATATATATGGCGGGGAACTCGCCCATGTCGGTGCCGGCACATTCGGTAGTGATGATGGGGCATCCGCAGCTTGCCGCCTCGATGACAGTTCCGGCAAATCCTTCAAAAAGGGTAGGGAAGACGTATGCCTCGGCACTGCGGTATTCTTCCATCAGCTGTTCCTTGCCGAGCACTCCTATGAAGTTGAGGTTTCTGAACGCCGGGGATTTCTTCAGTTCGTCGTTTACAACACCTATCACCCTGAAGTCGAGGTCAGGATAAAGTTGCTTCAATATGTCGGCAGCCTTGGCGCAATAAAGTAGTCCCTTGCGGACAGGGTCGTTGCCCACCCAGATAAGGCGGTGTTTTATAGGTTTATATCTGTATTTTTCAGGTACGATACTTGAACCGTACGGCAGGAAAAAAACTTTATTCCTGTCAAAGTTCTTAAATTCAGTCATCGACCTGATGACAAACTGTGACGGAATGGTATAATAGTCAGCGAGTTTTAAGATATCCTCCATGTAGTGCATGCGTACCTTGTGGCTATATTCATAGCTTTCAGTCTGCTTATGGAAAATATTATATTCGGGATTGTTCTTAATTTCCTCGATAAGATATTTGTAAGTCATCGGAGTTTCGTATATGTCAACCACGATTTTCAGCCCTTTTGACTTGGCATATACAAGAAAGTCGTAGTTCTCGATATACATATTGTATATACAATCCGCGTCACCGACACCCCACTTTATGCACTTGTCTGCAAAACCTGTATAGTGTATATATCTTTTCTTTAGAGAATCACCGCGCTGCATAATTCTTGCAACCCTTTTTCTCATAAAAAGGATGTCGGTAGTATGTGTTTTCTCTTTCGGCAGGCATGGCTTGCGCTTGCATAAGCGTGTCAATGTGCTGTTTCTTATTTTTAATGCAGACAACAGTCTTGCACATTTTCCGATAAAGCTTTCTGCCGTTGTGTCAGTGTAAAGTCCGTGCAGCATTCCGTTCCTTTCCAATACCTGAGGTATCATGTAGCGGTGGCGCGAGCCGGTCTGACATACTATTATCTTGTTTGCCATAATTAATGATTGATATATGATAGTGTGTCAAAATTCAATCTCCCTACCCAGTGGATGATTGCTAATTTTGATACATCCTCGTTTAAATAATGATAGATGATCTTAAGTAAGTCATTAAAATTAAACGATATTATAATTATGAATCAAGTTCTTAAATCTTGTATGTATACCTCTTGTTCTTTTTGGCTGTCTGCGGCTTCTCACTCAGTCACATAGCCCGCTATGCTCCTTTGTTCAAAGACCAAAAACATCTCAAAAATAACGGCGAGTTATACAATACATTAATTCTAATGACTTACTTATCGAAATAATCCGTCACGGATTGCGAGCTGATATTATTGTATGTAAACGATAATAATACCCTCCTACCCGTATTACTTAAATGAGCGGATATGCAAAAGAGAATACGCGAGTTCCGGATAAAGAACAATAGTTTTAGCCGTGTTCTTCTCCAAAACTTGTATTTAAATATAATTAAGGTGGAAATATATGGATAGAATCTGCTGTATGTGGTGTTTCCTGCTGAATGTCTGCTTATGGTTTTTCAGCCAAGAGCATGTCAAGCTCTTCTGTTCCTTTTGTTCCGTCAAAGAAATCCTTTGCGGTATCTGTGTTCGAATTGTATTGTCGTGACATAAGATACTTGAGGGTGTTGCGCAGGCACTGAAGTTCTGGATTGTCCTTTATCATACTGAACAACTTCCTTAGTTTAGGGTCGTTGGCAGCCTGTATACGTTTTGTCTCTTTCTTGAATTTATCCAGTGTTTCAGGATATCCGGCGGTTACCATATCTATTCCCTGTTCTTTGGCTGCATCAAGTATGAACTTGTCCATTGCCGGTTTTACTGTAAACATGTAGCGTTTGCAGTCGTTGTGTATGTACATTGTCAGGTGTATGGTTTTTCCGTCAGCCTTGCCGTGTTCTGTATATTCCTTAAAACCCTTGTCCATTGTTGCCATGCGCTTGTCGGCATCGATTATGCCGATGGCAAAACTGTCTGAAGCGTTTACAGCCTTTACGACCTCGTTGCATGTGCTTTTGTGCATGACATGGGTACCAAGGATATAACCTACCAGATTGGTGTCGACATTACATTCCGGATAAACCTTCAGCTGCTTCATTCTTCGATAATGGCGTCAAAGTTAAAGAATGCGTCGGAACCGTTGTCATATATCTGCTGTATGTCCTCATCACCGGCAGACTTTACGGCATAGCTGCCGTTTCCGATATGATAAGTCATGAACAGCGAGAAGTCACGGATATTTTCCTGCAGCAGATGACTTAATATATATGGGCTATGAGTGGCGATGAAAAAGAAGTTGCTGTGTTTCCTGTCCTGTAACATCTCTATCACCCAGTTCATCAACTGGAACTGGGTAGGTGGGAACAGGTTGCTTTCAGGTTCTTCAAGGAATATTTCGGCATGGTCGGTCTTAAGAAGATAATTTGCTTCTTTATTAAACCGGTCAGCTGTTTCCTTGCTTTGGAAAACGAAGTCCTTGCCGTCTTTATGTACCACGACTGTTTCTTTTGTATTGTCATCCGTGATATCCTTGAAATTCCTTTTGTAAATGATTTCCAGAAGATTGTTTGTAAACTGTTTCTCTGCAAAAGTCTTTTCCTTTTCGCTTTCTTCCGCGCTATAGATGCCGCGATAAAGATAGTCCAGATGTACGAACTGCGGTATGAGCGACTGTATTCCGCTGGAACTGTTTGTCAGCTCGAGCTTTATTCCGTTGGACGTTATGATAGAGTCCTTGCTGTTTGTCTCGTCGTACTCGTATGAGATACCGGTGCCGAGGATATTCTTTTCTGTTTTAATGTGTCTGCGTGCTGTATCCCAGTCTTCCTTGAAATCAAGAATATTGTCATAGCTTGTTTCCAGCCTGTTCCAGTTGTTTATCAAAGATACCATGTTCCTTTCTGCCGGCACGTACGATACCTTGGGACGCTTGTATCTCCAATGATTGCGTTCCCACTTGTGCCCGAATGTCTGCGAACTGTTGTCGTATGAGAAAGACATGTATTCCGTCCGGTATTCGATGTATGTGTCCGGATGTACATATCCTTTGGCATGATAGTAGGATGTCATCATGTCAATAAAGCTTGTACCTGTCATAAATTCTTTGGCAGATTGTCTTAAGGCTATACGCTTTTCAACCCATGAGCAGTAGCAGGCTGTCATCATTATGCAGCTTTTGCCGGAACTTTGCATTCCGATTATCAGGTTCATCCTGCTCAGGTTTATGTCGACATCCTTTAGCGGACCGAAATTCTTTATGACAATGTGCTTCATATATCTCAAAGTTTGACTTTGTGGATTTTAATTTGACAAAGTTACTATTTCTATTTCATAATGCCAAATATTTTATGTTTGTCAGCGACATAATTCATATAAATTCATCATTGTAATTTTTAATGAGCCTGGTATTTTACTTATCATGTAAAAAGACAAATTCGCTTTTCTATTAGTGCTGCTTTTTATTATCTCTATAAAGCCGAGTCTTGAATTATACATAGTGTTTAGATATCTTATCTTCTCATGGTGTGTGAGGGCTGTTGCTTTCCAATACCTGAGGTATCATGTAGCGGTGGCGCGAGCCGGTCTGACATACTATTATCTTGTTTGCCATAATTATCTTGTTGCTTAATTGAAAGTTTTCAATACTTCATCCATGGAGCAATGGGTTTTGTTTGTCCGTTAAAATAGTGATCTATGATTTGCTCAAAATAGTCGGCAATAGCATCAGGACTTATATTTTCGTCCGCCCATTCTACAATCTTTTCCTTTTCGGCAAAGGTAAGAGGTCCGGCGGCAAAGCATGCATCCAAAACTATTTGTAAAGAATGTTCGTCATGGGCATCGAACTCATATCCTAACTCTTTATGCACACGAGGAAAGACAGAACATCCGCTCTGTTTTGATATAATCAATTTACATCCACTCTGCAGCCCTTCGTTTCCTACAGCACCCCACCCGTCATAAAGACTTGGCAGCACAAGATAGTCAGCGTCCGTCATCTTTGCACGCACTACATCGTATGGTTGTTTGCCATGATAGAATATGTGTGTGTCGTCGGAGACAAGTTTCCTTAGTTCATTGTCAAGGCTCCAGGATCCGTATATGTTGAACTCATAATGGCGGTTGGCATATTTTCTATGCATAAATTTTACGACAGGGATAATGTTCTTGCGCCGGTCTATTGCACCTACATAAATGAATTTCAGTTTTTTTACCCCCCACACAATGTTGCTGGCAATCAGGAACTTGCTTGGTTACATAGAGAAACTGAAAAGTTTTTTTGCAGTCTATGCCACATCGGGAGAAATGCTGCAATGCATTCAGACCCGTAAGTCCCCATGCAGTCATATTACGTCTCCATGTGAAATTGAGATAAAACAACCATTTAAGATAATTAAGTTTACCTCTTATACCATGTAGTTGAAAACCTTCCTGCGGAAGCGATATAACTTTGTATCCTTGTGTCAACAAATAGTGTAGAGCATGGTGTGAAGGTGCGTCAGACTTTTTTATGGCACTATTGACATGAAGTGTTGTTTCCTTGTCATATTCTTTGCATATACGCAAGGCGGTATCATATTCGTTGCATATTATTATATGCACATTATTATTTGCTGTTTGCGGTATTCGTTCTGTCCGCTTTTCATTTGCCCCTTTAATATATCGTATGACCTTGACATTATATCCCTTTTTTGCCATGGCAAGCGAAAGTTCAAATATATGTGTTGTATATCCTCCCCAAAAGATTATATTCTCCATGTGATGATTATATTTTTATATTATGGATGTTGAGTTTAAAAATCAAAGGTATGTGATATAAAGCGTATAATACAAGATTGTTTATTATATTATGCTTATGTCTTATTATACGCAACAGCGACAGTTCGTGCCTTAAAAGGATTCTGACATATTTCTTTTTCTCTTCACGGCTTAATACAGCACTCTCACTCACCATTTGCCCGTGAAGATATGAAACGGTATCAATTCCTTTCATCAGCGACGGATATTCATCATTTAGAATATATTTTTTACAAAGAGCTATGTCGTATTGGCGTATCTTGCAGAAACATTCCGCAAGATACACTGCGCGGTCGTGATTGTTGCGGAATGCGGCGAACGACTGTCCTTCGTATATGTGGTATGTATATGTAATGTCGGGTACTAACCGGCAGCTACGTGCGGCAAGGTTTACCTGATAGCTGAAAGACACATCTTCGACATGCACACCGGGCAGGCATCTGACATGCGAACGGCGCAGGAACTCTGTATTGTAAAGCTTGTTCCATACTTCGGCAAGTATCTTGTTGTTATGAATATACCGGAACCGTGCCACGCTAAGTTCTCCGTCGTCATGGACAACGGCAGGAACATAAACGTCTTCGGCTATCAGTTTCCCGCCGAACGTCTTTCTCATTCGTGATGATGCGATGAAGTCTACAGGCGTTTCCTTCATATATCCGACAAGCCTTTCTATACAGTCGGGTGTTATGACATCATCGCTGTCCATAAAAAATATATATTCGCCGCGGGCGTTATCAATAGAAGTGTTGCGTGTGTCACCAAGCCCTTTGTTCACGACGTGGTCTATAATCCGCACAGCATCCCTGCGCGGATGCCCGTTGATAACTTTTCGTACTATATTCATGCTGTCATCGGTGCTCTTGTCGTCAACGATGATATATTCTATATCGGGATAAGTCTGGTTAAGTGCCGACCGCAACGACGTCTCCACAAATTTAGAGACGTTGTACACAGGCATGGCGAGGGTTACCGTTATCATGTAATATATTTATTGAGAATATGATTAATTGGAATAAAGAGATATTTTCTTATCTGTTCTATAATAAATGCTGAAGCCAGAATAAAAATGGCTATTCCTATATAATTTATTATTTCAACAGTAAGCGAGTTATTCTGATGAATGTTATGGATATATCTTGCCAGTAAAGGTCTTATCATCGGATGTTCATGTATGAGATATGCAGCAAAAACAGTTGCGCTTATATTGTTTATATATTGTTTGTACGTAATATTAGAATTTAAGAAAATTATAAAGAAACTTATTGCGGATAGTATGACTAAAGGGTTATTGTATCTATATGATTTCAGCACCAGCATATTTATAAAAGTCATTACAACATATAATAGCCACCATCTATTTACCCCCCCTATAATTATTTTTTTATAATTTGACATTTTATATATAGCACGCCCAATTATATATATATATACAAATTGTAGATAACTGTGTCCGGAAGGATTGTTCTCATTCTTAAAAATATATCCACAATAAACACAAATGAGAGTAAAGCCCATCAATGTAAAAATAAATTCCTTTATATTCATATTCTCAATAGCTTTATTTAATAAAGGAGCAGAGAGGTATAGCATGAAATATGTAGTTACAAACCACCATGTATTAGAACTGACAGGCATCAGCATTATCATGATTTTTAATGGCTCATTGTAGATAATGTTAATTGTACATCCTAATATGATACTGTAAAATAAGCATTGTAATAGTAATATAACTATACTTTTAATTTTAAAATGTATACCGAAATAACCACAAATCAATACAAAGCAATTCACGGCGATTACTGTTATGGAATATATTGCATCTTTTAGAATAAAATCATGTGTATATGGTTCACATTGTTCTACGGCAATATTTATATGCCATAGAATTATCATAAACATACATAATATGCGCAATAATTCGATATTTGACTTTCTCATATTGATGTATAGTGACTTGTTTTAATACTTACGAGTAACATTATCATAAGTATCACAATAAATCCTAATGAATAAACAACGTTTATATTTCCGTTAGCAAAGTATTGTAGAGAAAGTGTCCATAACGTAATTGGTAATATGTCATGATTCCTTTTTAGTATATTTATGCTTTTAAAGAATAGTTTTATTGGATAGCAGAACCGCATTAAGAATACGATTGTACCAAACAAAATTCCCATTTCGGCATAGACTATTTGGGAGGACCATTCTCCAAGCATCCAACTTCCACCAGTAATAGTTTTTGCGGCGAAATTACTTCCCATGCCTATGCCATAACCCATAAACGGAATATCTGCAACTTCTCCCATGTTGTGCCAGAATATATAAGGCTCCAATATTCTGGACAGGAAAACTCCGGACGTTCCTCCTTCTTGTTCTGCAGCTGTAGTAAAACGATTTATCACAGGATCTAAAAGATACATGTCTCCGACTTTAATATTTGATATGATAAATATGAGGAGTATCAAGCAAAGCAAGGAAAATAGAACTTTGAAGAAAGAATTTCCTATTTTTGCAAGATTCATAATTAAAGATATAAACAAAATTGTTATTGCAGACTGTAATATCGTACCTCTTGACACACTTGTTATCAATGTAAGAACTACACAAGTTGCAAGAAGCGGAAATCCCAACTTGAATTCTAAAATTTGTTTTCTGTAATTTTTAGAAAACATGACAACCGTAAATATGCATGTGACAATAGGATTATAATAAGCAGAGCCTAAGCAATGTGCAAATGTTCCAGGAGGGCGTACCGCACCATTGGCTGTACCTGTTCCTTCTGCGACTTCACCGCCTACAGCTGCATTTATTATGTTGTTGGGCGGTGTTAAAAACTGCAATGTATATAAGACTGTCATTGGTATAAATATTATGCATAAAAACTGCATCATTTTTATCAAGTCTGTACGGTTTAAACGTTGGGACATTATAAATATAAAGGGGATATGAAAAAACCATATGCGGAAGCCATACAATGCAATGGGTATGTTGTGATGCCCGATAATTATTGTTATGAATAGCGTTATAAGTCCTATTCCCATAAACCATTTTGCGAGACGGCTTTTTAGGTAGCGTTCATTCATTGAGGATATGACAATCCATATAACAATTGGTTCACGGCACATGAACCATAGATTTGATAATCCCGGCATGAACCATTTGCGCATGGCACCTTCTATAAATATCAGAAACAGGTAAATCCAAAATGCTTTTTTGAATTTATCAAGGGATTTATAATATGTTTTAAAATCTTTTATTATTGTCATTGTATAGATTAATTATCTGCCGATAACCCACGGCATCTTTTTATTTATAAAAAACACTGATGATATAGATAAAGCGAATACTATGACCGTTTCTGTTATTTTATATATTATTTTTGAGTCAAAATAAGGTTGGATATATTCACAAACAATACAGATGTATAAACAATGGAGAGCCATTATGACAAGGCTGTTCCTTCCAAACCATGAAAGTATTTTAGACTTTTCTAATATTTTTCCTACACCAAGACATCCCAAACATCCGGTAATCATTATAAAGTAATCGGGAAACAGTCTGTCTATTTCAGACATATTTATCACGCTATTAGTCAATGTTGCATATAATGGTGATATGAACAATAATAAATAAAAGATATATTCCCCCCCCTAATATTGTCACAACATTTTTGTTTTATATAAAATCCCCAACGGCATCCTATAGTATAAAATAGTAAAGCTAACGGCACTGCCTGCATTTCATAAGGAAGATGAACTTTGCCAGGTGTTGCTAAAAGAAAACCTAATGGGATTGTGACAGCTATGATAAATAATGTATTTACATTAAGCACTTTATTAAGATAGAAGTATATTATTTCCGTCATGAACAATACCCCTAAGAACCATAGAGCATGTGGAAATCCTTTTAAGAAATCTTGTAAATGATAAGCAGAATTTGGTTTTAGTAATATATTTGAAAACACTGCAATAAACAATGTGAATAATATAGCAGGATATAAATGAAGTTTAATTCTTGTCTTCACATAATCAGCCAAATTATTATATTTGTTTTTGTTAAAACAAATACCACTTATCATAAAGAACAAAGGCATATGGTAACTGTATATATATAATCCTATAAGGGAATTATATTTAACAAGATGTCCAATAACTACCATAATTATCCCAATACCTTTCGCGACATCTATGCTTTCTAATCTCCCATCCAACTTTTGCTTAAAATTGTTATCTGCGAACATATTCATATATTTTTTGTGCTAATTCAATATCACTTATCTTACGACAAAAAAGCCTGTCTGATTTTATGATTTCATTAAAGTCGGAATTTCTAAACGAATATGGACATCCTCTGTTCCAATCAATGAGTCGCATACATCCGTCAAATTCGTCATCAATATTATATAGCCTATATTTGAATGATGAATTATATGCAATAGTTTGTTTGTAACATTCGTCAAGACAACATGAGTATTTAAATCTTTTGGTATAGTAGTCTTTTTGTTTCAATAGATATGAAACGAAATCATCCGTGACACTTACCCATTCCGATCCTCTCTTGAATACAGGATGATTGTCTCCCACAATGGAGAAGTGAAAAAACTTTTGTACTTTCAGAAAACAAGTTGCCAATAAAGATTTACCCCCCCCTAAAATATTTTGGTCTCAAATGTATACATTCTATATTCTCACGAAAATATTTATTGGAGAATCCAATAAACTCTTTACCTTCGTTCTTATCAAAGAAACTATGAATAAAGTCTTGGGATTTTATTGGCATATCATTTCCACTAAGGAGATGATAATATTTATAATTACCTGTTTGTATGGCTTGTTCAAATAACAGATATTCGGCTGCAACTATTGAATAATGCCCCCAATATACCTTTATTGGATTTTCAATAAAATATAGATTGGATTTGAGGGTATATTGATACAGTTGTTCTTTGAACGTACTGTTGGTTTTCGCATCAATATGTATGAATATGTCATTACGTTTATCATCAATCAACTGAAGACTCTTATGCAGAATTTCCGAGTCCTCATGAATCATTATCAGATAAGCGTGCTTTTTTAATTTATCTGTCATTTTATTCTTGATATTAAATTTGTGTAAGTTTTCATTATTATTTTTCTTTCATAATCATTCAGACCAATAGCTGACATTACCAAGACTGACAATATGCATGATGTTGCCACAAAACAGATTAATCCTGTTAAGTTGTATGTGAAGTAGTCATCTATAAACGACATAATACAGAAGATGGTGATTATGACAAGCATTGGTTGGAAGATGCATGACAAGACAAATCTTTTTAAAGATAACAATGAAATCTTGGAAAATGCATATATTCTATATAAGGCTACACTTGTTTCTGTCAAAAGCAGTATAATTGCGAATAATAAGGCAGTGGATTTGATAACATGTGGAATGATGCAAAGTGAGACAAGAGCTATTATGTATATGCAATCTGCTACTAATAAAAAACGCTTAATTTTTCCGGTAGCAAGTGCTCCGGTTATTATGGGGCATGTTATGGCATAAATAATGCTGATAAACAGGAATATATTTACATACAAGCTTGTGCCGTCCGGGACATTGCCTAACCATAAAGAAAGTATCTGCCCACATCTTATCCATATTGGTATCACAAGAAATGAAAGCAAATATATCTGCATACGACTACCTTCGTATATAAGGTTTATCGTTTTTTTCTCCTCGCCGTTAGAATATGTTTTTATGATTTGTGGCTCTATGGCTTTTTGTACGTTTTGTGAGAACGATAGAATGGATGTTCTTACTTGTGTGGCTATGGAGAAGATGCCATTCATGACAACGCCGAAATTTATATTCAATAATATGTTGGATCCTTGTGAAAACAGCAATACCAATATTCCATCAATCAGCGAATATCCTGTAAACTTTCCTATTTCCACCATAAGACTTTTGTCTATTATTAATCTGTACTTGGATTCTTTGAATTTATGCCTGCAATACAGTTGATATATAGTGCGGATGCTTATACTTATTGCTGCAAGGAATAGTCCGTAATAAAGCAAACGGTTTGATGTCAGGAAGCCAATGGAATATACTGCCAGCAGATTTAATAAAACCTGAAAAATGGATATATAGGCAAAAGCACTCATTTTCTCATGGGCTATAATCAAGGCATTGTAGGGAATACTTATAAGATTAATGACACATGTGATTATAGAGAACTGGAAAACCCAATTGGCTGCAACGATACTTCTTTCAGGTATTTGTATTTTATTGTTTAGAAACCATAAACCAATACTTTCCAATAATAAGAATGAAAAAAAGGCAAAAACGGCAACAATATTCATGCAACAGCAAAACGTTTTCTGAATGTCAGAACTGTTTCTTCCTAATTCATATGCGAGAAATCTATTTATTGCATTTGTGAGACCTCCTCCAAATACGGCAAACATCGAAACAACTCCGCCGACAATGCCGTATGTTCCATAATCTTCAATACCAAGATTTTGTAAGACTAATCTTGTTATATAAAGATTTATCCACATCGTAAACAGCATTCGCAAAGCTAATAGCACAGAGTTCTTTGCAATACGTTGTTTACTAAAGTTTGTATCTGCCATTATTTGCTGTAAGTATAAGTATGCCTTATTTTCTTGGATATTCCCCAGATAAGTTTCATTATCATATATATGGCTTTGTCATATGTTTTTATTGCGGGTTCTTCTACCTTTATTTTTTGTCCGATATTCCAGTTTCTTACAAACAGATAATCAAAATACCTGAGATATGGTTCTTGTAGCCAGGAGCCAATGACAAAGTTGTTTTTTACAATAAGCCGCTTAATGGCATTGTCTTTCTCAACCCAACCGGGAACAGTTTCTGGTTTTCCGCCGGCGTTGACCATCCAGCGATATGTTGCCAATGGGTATCCGCGTAGCCAACGGACTGTGTAGTAGTGGGCGAGCTTTACGTGGAAATGAAAGTCAAGCGAGGGATAAAAATCTGGATTGAAACCGCCGATATTATACACGACATCCCTGCGGAGAGTCATTCCACAGGGGGCATGAAGATGACACCCTGTCAAGTAGTCTCTTTCCTTGAGTGTCATAATTTTTATATTACACTTCTTTCGTTCCGGATGTTTGTTGCCCATATTCCTTATGCTGTTGTAGCAGTTGTAAAAGCATACGGCTTCAGCATCGTTGGCAACAATGTCCGCCATAGTGTGCATAAAGTCGGGATAAAGCATGTCGTCATCATGAAGCATGACAACCCATTTTGTGCGTGCAAGTTGGTAGAGCTTGTTCCAGTTTCCTGTCATACCGGTATTCTCGGTATTTTTGTAATAAGCAATCTGTGGCAGATTGTATTTGTTTATCATCAACCGTTCGGTATCATCATCACGTTCGGGGTTGTTGTCCACGACAAGTATCTCATAGTCCGTGAACCCTTCCTGATGCAGGCAGCTGTCTATTGCGAATTGCAGAAGGTCTGTCCTGTTGTATGTCGGTATGGCTATTGTGTATAATGGAGCTTCTTTCTTTTCCCATGTAAATATAGGAATGGAAAAAATCTTCTCTATCTCCGCCATGTTGTCACGGTCATCGTAACGGTGCTTTATTTCTTCTATCATGATTTGGTCTGTATTAGAATATGATACAGTAATATGCAAATTAGTCTACAGTGAAACCTATGTATGGTGTCATAACCTCTTTTTCACGGTAGGGTCTGCCTCCCCATTCTATGTTTAGTCTCACACGGTGGCTTGCTTCGTATTGTCGTGCAACTTCTTTTAACGTGATTTGTTGTCCGGATGATACCACATATTCTTCTCTAAGTCTGTCTCCATTATATAGCCTCTCAGCCAAGGTCTTAAAATTATGGACAACCTTGTCTATATGAACAATATCAAGTTTCTGCTCTCCTGGACTCATCTTCAGACATTCGCCTGTTTGTGCAATTTGTTCGAACAAGGCAAATATCTTTCTGCGAGTATCATTGGGACCATAAGTGTCACAAAGTTTTAATGTGCAGAACCTTATGCCGGATGTCTCGATGTAGTATTTCGCCATGTCAATGAACGCCTGCTTGCTTGCTGCATACAGATTTACGGGGCAATACTGATCGGAATATGGCTCGGCATTGTAGTTCTGCCATATTGTGCCTGTGTTGAGAAACCATTTTACTCCACCACTGACAGCTGCCTCCAATACAGCGGTGCCAAGATATATGTTTGAGCGGATAATATCTTTAATTTGCTCCGGCTTGTGCTCCGTGATGTAGAGCGAAGCCAAATGGATAACGCCGTCTACTTTGTTTTCTTTCAAGTATTGAGCAAGGCGGTCTATGTCATCATCAAATGTATAAATATTGTTGGTATAAACTTTTTCTTTTTGTGTTGATAGACGTACCAGCGCATGCATTTCATGTCCGTGTTCTTGTAGATAGGGCAGAAGATGCTGCCCTACAAAACCAGTGGCTCCTGTTACTAATATTCTCATAAACTAAAAAGGTGACTTGAATTCTTGTATGGAAGTGAATGTAAGGTCTCTGCCAGAGACGATGGGCAGCTCTATATTCCAGTCGAAATAGATGGACTCTTGGTCTATGCCGCAGTCACAATCCTTGTTGTAACATGATGTTTGGGCATAGTTTACAATGCTTCCGTCTTCAAGAGATAAAAAACCATGAGCAAATCCTTTGGGTATGTAAAGGTATTTTCCTTTGTGGTCGTCAAGTTCTATGGAAAAGCACTTGCCGTATGTTTGTGATGATTTGCGGATATCTACACATACATCAAGTATCTTTCCTTTGCTCACATACACAAGTTTTGTGTGTTCAAATGGAGGAACTTGAAAATGCATTCCACGTCTTACGTCTTTTTTGTTTACAGAATAGTAGAACTCTTTGAAGTCTGTGTCAAGTCCGTTCTGCTTGAAAAAGTCTGAATTAAAAAGCTTTAAAAAGCTACCGCGATTGTCTTGAAAGTTTGTTGTCTGAAGAACATACAATCCATCAAACTCTGTTCTTATTAGTTTCATATTTCCCTATAACTGATAATATTGTACTATTACAATGATGATCAATCAGGGAGTTTAGTTTGCTGCCGTTGAGCTTGAGCACTTTCATGCCCTCATCCTGACGCATGGCTGTTCCAAATATGCTCATGTCGGGCTTGATGCCATGAGCCTCGAGAATCATACAAGCCAATTGTCTGACACTTAAGGTTTCGTTGCCCTCAATGTTGTATATCCCGTAGGGAATATTTTCGTTGACGGTTCTCTCTATTATTGCCGGGATTTCATCCACATACATATATTGCCGTATTTGTTCGCCTGCGGTGAATGATAACCTTTCCTTGTTCCAGATACTTCTCAGCAGGTAGGGTATAAGTCTGTTCTCGTTTTCATCTTCTCCGTATATAGTGGGAAGAATGAAGTGAAAAAACGGGACTTTGTGTGGCACAGACGAGAAATATCTTGAAAGAAGCCGTTTGGAAATGCAGTAGGCGTTTGGCACTCTTCTCATGGACAGCAGCAAATCATTCTCCGTGAATGACCTGTTTTCTGAGTTTTCTCCTATTTCAAAATAAGAGCCAAAAGAGATGAGTGTATTTTTACCCCCCCCGAATATGCTTTGACAGAGCTTGTCGTGAAGCATTATGGGCACCTCTACGTTCAACTTATATATTCTCTCGTTGGTATCGTGTCTATAAGACTGCACTCCCGCGCCTGCAGCATAAACGATTATGTCCGTGTCGTATAGCCCGGAGACGTCAATAGGGTCGTTCATTAAGTCTAGTTTGTAAAAGGAGTTACAGCTGTATTTTTGTGGAGCTGTGCGCCCGAATACATTCAGATGATGCCCTCGTGCGTTACAGTATTTGCCTATGGCTGAGGCAAGGGTTCCGTTTGACCCGATAAGATTAATATTCATCTTTCAGAGTAGTTGTTGATTTGTTCTACACAAAGATCGTATACATCTTCTGTCTGATAACGCTTGTACCAGCCTGCCACCATGTCGATGCATCGGTAAATGTCCATACGGGGCATCCAACCCAGCTTGTGACGAGCCTTATCAATATTGAGAATCAAGAGCTTTGCCTCGTGTGGTGCGTTGACGTCGGATATGTCTCTCAGACTTCCGTTGCCATATTTGTCTACAAGCCTTGTTGCAACATCCCATACTGTTGATACGGAATCAGCCTCCGGACCGAAGTTCCAGCCTTCGCAATATTCTGTCGGCTCATTCCACTGTTTCATTGCAAGAAGCATGTATCCGGACAGGGGCTCAAGGACATGTTCCCATGGACGTATGGACTTGGGCGAGCGTATGTCAATTGGCTTATCTGCTTCAATGGCACGTATACAGTCGGGGATAATACGGTCCAAAGCCCAATCTCCGCCCCCAATCACGTTGCCGGCGCGTACGCTTGAAAGCGAAACTGTGTGCTTGATACCATATTCGGCAGGATTGAAGAACGAGCGGCGCCATGATGAAATGGCAATCTCGCATGCTCCTTTTGATGAGGAGTATGGATCGTAACCTCCGAAGGCGTCGGTCTCGACATAACCGTCAAGCTGTTCGTTGTTCTCATAGCATTTGTCTGTAGTTATCATCACTCCCACTTTCACGCTACTTGTCGCACGTATGGCTTCCATAATGTTAATGGTACCCATGACGTTTACTTCGTATGTCTCCACGGGGATGTCATAACTCAATCTCACCAATGGCTGTGCAGCCAGATGGAAGACAATCTCCGGACGGTACTCGGCAAAGATTTCTTTCATCTTCTTGCCGTCGCGTATGTCTGCGCGTATGTCCGCCTTAATCTTTTTTCCGATGCCGGAAAGAACATAGTTGTCACGTTCCGTAAACGGGTCTTGGGCTATTCCTATAACCTCGGCGCCAAGTTCGTGAAGCCATATTGACAGCCATGAGCCTTTAAAGCCCGTATGTCCGGTTATCAGAACGCGCTTGCCTCTGTAGAAGTTATTAAATATATCAATCATCGTATATATGTTTTATTCCCATATTTTCCATGGAGCCCGGTTGTTTTCCCACATTTTCTCCATCTCCTGATTGTCGCGGAGCATGTCCATCGGCTTCCAGAAACCGCGGTGCTTGTAGGCATGCATCTTGCCGTCCTTGACAAGGTTTACAAGTGGTTCCCGTTCGAATATTACTGAGTCTGTCCCCTCCGGAATATAATCAAACACTTCAGGCTCACATATAAAGAAACCTGCATTTATCCAGTTGCCGTCACCGTCCGGCTTTTCCTCAAAAGACAATACTTCGTTTGTACTCGGATTGATATGTACCGAGCCGAACCGTCCTGAAGGCTTGTATACGGTCATGGATATCGCTTTGCCGCTTTCTTTGTGTGCCTTGATTGTATCTGTAATGTCAAGGTCGGTAACACCGTCGCCATAAGTCAGGCAGAAAGCCTCGTTACCTATATATTTCTGTATACGTTTCAACCTGCTCCCAGTCATGGTGTTCATGCCGGTATCCACAATTGTCACTTTCCAGTTTTCGGAGTGGTTCTCAAGAAGTTTCATGCTGTTGTCCGACAGGTCTATTGTCATGTCGGTATTGTGCATGAAATAGTTCATGAAATATTCCTTTATGACATATTGTTTGTAACCGGCGCAGATGATAAAGTCGTTTATGCCGTGTGCGGCATAAATCTTCATTATATGCCACAATATCGGTTTACCGCCTATTTCAATCATTGGTTTAGGCATGTATTGGGTCTTTTCGCTGAAGCGTGTTCCAAGACCTCCTGCAAAAATTACAGCTTTCATCTGGTGCTTATTTAGAATGTTTTGTGCAGAATTCTTTGATAGAATCTATCATCCAGTTGAGCATATCGGTTGTCATACCGGGATATACTCCTATCCAAAAACCGTTGTTCATTATGAAATCAGTATTTTTGAGTTCTCCGACAACACGATAGCCGTCACCGGTCCGGCGCATCTCATCAAATGCGGGATGCTTTATCAAGTTTCCTGCAAACAGATTGCGTGTCTGTATTTTGCGCTCTTCAAGAAATCCTGTCAGTTCATTACGTGTAAATCCGGCTGTTTCCTCAACTGCAATCAAGAATCCGAACCATGACGGATTACTGTTGTTTTCAGCAACAGGAAGAATCAATCCGGGAACATCTTTAAGTCCGTCATACAACGTTTTGTAGTTTGCACGGCGGGCTTCGATTATATAGTCCAGTTTTTCCAATTGTGCACATCCTATGGCAGCCTGCATGTCTGTTATTTTAAGATTAAACCCGAAATGACTATATACGTATTTGTGGTCATATCCTTGGGGAAGCTCACCGTATTGCCCCGTAAAGCGCAGTTTACATGTGTTGTCCACGCCACCCATACACCAGCAGTCGCGTCCCCAGTCGCGGAACGATTGACCAGCTTGTCGAGTGTAGGGTTGTCGGTATACACCGCCCCACCCTCGCCCATAGTCATGTGGTGAGGGGGATAGAACGATGAAGTGCCTATGTGTCCCCATGTTCCTGTCTTTTTGGTAATTCCGTTTAATGTATATTCCGAGCCAAGGGCATCGCAGTTGTCTTCAATGAGCCAAAGATCATGTTTTTCGCAAAAGGATAGTACTTCCTTTATGTTAAAAGGGTTACCAAGCGAATGTGCAATCATTACGGCCTTTGTCTTGTCGCTGTATGCAGCCTCAAGCATTGTCGTGTCTATGTCAAATCCGGGGAGGTTTACATCAACGAACACGGGAATTGCACCAAACTGTATTATCGGGTTTACTGTTGTCGGAAATCCTGCCGCTACTGTTATAACTTCATCACCCCGTTTAATCCTTTTGTCGCCAAGCTTTTGTGATGTCAATGTATAGAATGCAAGTAAATTAGCCGATGAACCGGAGTTTGTTACAGCACAATGTTTCACTCCGAGCCATTGGGCAAGGTTTGTTTCGAACTTATGTGCCCAAGGACCGGCAGTCAGCCAAAAATCAAGTGATGAGTCTACAAGATTTACAATTTCATTGTCATCAAAATAACGTCCTCCGTAATTTACAAAAGATTTGCCGGGAATGAATTCTTTCTTTACGGCATGAACTTCTTTGTAATATTCACGGGTAAGGCTGAGAATTTGTTTCTTTAATACTTCTTTCTTTGACATTGTCTCTAAAGCTTTATAATAAATAAATGTATATCAATATCCGACACATCATTATGAGATGTGTCAAAGAATATGTTTATTAAGTTTGAACATGAAATGTCGTCGCATCATAATGTCACATGCTTTTTGTATAAATTACAGGGATGCGATAAAAAATGTATATGTAGATATTTTAAAGAAATATCTTTTATCTTATCTTGAAAGCAAAGTTATAGTATGAAGAATAAGGAGAGTTGAAATTAGTATTGAAAACTTATTCAGGCATATTATCAGACAGTTCGAAAAACCGGTTGTCTGTACAATTACAGTCGACAAAATCTTTGTGGATTATTGTCGGCATCCTTTAATGTAATCCCTTTTTTGTTATAAAACCAACTGATGCAAACAGGTTGACATAAGACTTTCCGGCTTGTTTCAACAGGTCATGTACACAACCTTATTTTGTTTTGTATACATAGCCTAATTTTATCTTTAAATCTTTCGGCTTTATAACTCTGCAATTTATTTGATTAAAAAAGTATAACATTAATAATGTATATGTCTATGCGAATAATCTATGGCGTTTTAATAAACCATTATATATTATGTTTTCATTAAAAATGAAATTCAGTTCATAACGTAAAATGGTGATGCTTTTTACTCTTGTTATAAACAACGTGTTGGATAATCTGGTTGTTTCTTTCTTTTATTTTGCATTTTATATAACGTGAAACTATGCAAATGACAGTATGTTCTGTGGCTATAAGTCTCATTCTATGAACATTTCGGTCTCTTCCTGTCTCCATTCCTCATAAAGCTCATCAGGCACAGACTGTGTTGCTATTGCTTTGTAGTCGCTGCTGTTCTTTGCGATGTTGCATGTGTGAATAAATAATTCAATAGAAATCTCATCGGTATATGCCATGATTATGAAGGTGGGGACAGAGTTGAGCTTCATGGCTAATGTATCGTGCGGCATTGATGTATGTGTCAATAAATATGCCGACTTTTCGAATGCAACCCAATAGCTGCCTGTGTGATACAAGTGTATTGTTGATGTGTTGCTGTCCTCGTTGTCCATTATTTCAGTCAGTTTTGTTTCCAGCAAGGTATTGAATTGTTCTATCTGATTTTGTGACATACGTTTTTTGTTGCATTTATATTATGTGTTGTCTATCTTCTCAAGAAAGCACCGGGGGATGTACGATGTCGCCACGGCGCATACGCCCTGCACCGTTACAAACAGGCGGCGGTTGCCCCTTATGCGGCGGATGTATCCTTCAGCTCCCTTGAACACGCCGTCTATGACACGTACATGGTCGCCTTTTCTGAAGAGGCTGTCGTCAGTTCCGAAATATTCCAGTCCGCTCTCGCCCGAAGAGCATACGAGCATGAATATGTTCATTTCCTTTTCGGGTATGGCATGCGGCTTCTGACCGATGTCGCTGCTGCTGGTATATACAAATGCCCTGTTATATAATAAGGTGTTGACGCGTCCGGCAAATGCGGGTGTTGAACGGAAGAACAGCAATGAGTTTATCATCGGCTTGCGTTCATGCCCCTGTCCTTGCGCTTCGCAAGGGATGTAGGTGCTGATGCCGTATCCGTTGAGTGTCTCTTCTATGTCAAATACTTTGTTGAAGAACACTTTCAGGGCATACCAATGGCTTTCTTCCTGTTCCACTTTGCTGTTTCTTGATTATAACGTTAGTATCGTCAGTATATACCTTCCATTCCTGCGCATGATGTTCAGGGCATCATTACACAGCACGGGAAGTGATATCCGTATTTGTCTTTATTGATTAAGAACTCCCGGAAAACCGATTTCAAACCTGAACCCAAGCTGAATATTCGTACCTCCTGATTGTCCGTCTCTTGGGAAGAGATGTATCGACGGGTGGACATGGAAGCCGGACAATCTTCCGGTAGTTGCCGTGCAGAGGCATATTCTTGCATACACCCGTCTGTAATCTGCTGATAATCAGCGGACATGTACAATAGCGATTACCCTCGGACAAATGTTTGCAGCCATGTCAAAGGGCAATGAGTTTATGATAAACAATATATATTTATATGTGTATCAGGATGACGGCGATATTTTTAACAGATTAAAAATCATTGATTTTAAACTATTTTTTATAACTTTGCACCCGTCGATACATCTCTTCCCAA
>JAAGKN010000994.1_pt1 | contig 54777 bp, 63 predicted proteins | sample 6206371 | NCBI WGS metagenome assembly JAAGKN01 (sample SAMN11533720, study PRJNA540317) | gut metagenome | isolation source: fecal pellets from male and female animal of same cohort | host: Peromyscus leucopus | place: USA:CA | collected 2017
GGTTCGAATCCCTCAGCTCCCACAAGAGGTGTAAATAGCTATAAATAGTTATTTGCACCTCTATTTTTTTGTTGTTTTTGAGGCGTAAATAACGATTCTAAGGGCAAAAACACCGCGAAAACGTGTAAAAAAACGTTAAAAAGTGTAAAGTTTAAGCCCCATTTATGGCAAATTTATGGCAAATTTTACATGTGCCATATTAAAAAAAATAAAACCATGGCAAAAGTATCGTTAATTCTTGACCGTCGTCGGGCAAAGGTAGATGGAAGCTACCCGCTTAAATTATTAGTAACATTTGCTGTCAAACAATTCAGGTTACCTGTGGATAACATCAGCATACGTCCAGAGGATTGGGATAATGATAATAGATGTGTTGCGGTATCATGTGCCGATCATATACGGCTAAACCAAAGTATAGAATCATTCAAAAATAAGGTGTGTGCGACAATATCTATTTTGGAGCGCAGTTCTACGGACATCACTATTGATGATATACAAGAGATTATTAATCCTAATAAACGATGTGGCCGATTAGCTATCTCACGTAGCTCACATAATAGTATTAGGGCATATTTTAGTAAATATATAGATTCAAAATCAAAAGGAACGGCAAAAGTGTATGCTCATACACTCCAAAAGATCGAAGGCTTCGCTCCTGACAATGCGGTATTGGAAGATGTTAATCTTGATTTTCTACGTCGTTTTGAGTGTTATCTGAGAGACGATGGTATATCTGTCAATGGAATTAATCTACATATGCGAAACTTGCGCTCTGTAATTAATGATGCCATGACGAATGATGTTGTTGATAGTCGATATAAATACCCTTTTAGAGCATACAAAATAAAGAGTCAGCCAACAAAACATCGCGACTTAACAGTTGAAGATATTCGTATCATTAGGGACTTCGAAGATCCAGACAAACGGAAATATCTCGACTTTTTTATGCTGTCATTTTATATGGCTGGTATTAACATTGGAGATTTGTGCCTACTGAAAAAATCTGATGTATATAATGGAAGAATAGAGTATCGTCGCCAAAAAGTTAATAATGGAGATATTCTATCTATTAAAATAGAACCTGAGATGCAAACTATTATCGATAGGTATGCGGGCAGCGGTGAATATCTATTAAGTGTCTTGGATACCTATTCGGACTATCATCATTTTTTGCATAGAATGAATAGAGCTCTAAAAGCATTTGGTCCCTATACTATCGGTTATCGTAATGCCAGACAATATAGCCCATTATATCCATTCTTGTCTACATATTATGCACGACATACGTTTGCGACGTTATGTACCGAGGATCTTGATATAGATGAATCATTAGTTGACCGCATGCTGGGGCATGCACCACAATCATTAGCTGGGAAAGTATATATTCGTAAAAAAAACAGAAAGCAGGACAAAGCTATCCGCAAGCTGATTGATTATGTTAATGCCGACCGTTAGACATGCCGAAGATATCGAGTATCTCCCCTCTCACCATTTCGATGATGTAGAGGGGAGTATCCTCTTCAATGGCATCAATCAATCTTTTTATGTCGAAATGATTACTCATCGCGCTATGTTTTTTATTTGTTTCGACAGCAGTCACAAAGCAGATTTCGGGCAATATGCCAAGTTGCCTCAACAATATCATCGCCTATATACTGTATCGCTTCGCCATGTGGACTTGCACCCAAAGCTCGTGCAATATGGTCTTTTAAATGTCCTATTTCATGCTGATATGATTGTTGAAATTCCCTTGCGCATGATGTCTTTGCGAACACCATTACAGTTTCACGTGTAGTCTGATTAGAATACGTCAGCCCAGTGTCGAGTTTGCCGGAATATAGATTGTCATGAGCTTTTTGTAGAGTTTTGCCATGACAACCTATTGCTATGAGATTATCCAAAATTTCTTCGGCATAGGGCCTTGTGACTACGTAGAATGCGTAGACGATCCAATCAGAATTGGGCAATCGGAATCGTTGGCGTATCATAGAATGTCTTCCCAATCAATTAACGTTCCCTTTGCATCACAATCTGCCAGCCATTTGCGAAAAACATTTCCTCCCTTATTGTCCGCATCGTCAATTACATCTTTGATGAACATAGCAAGGTGTTTTTCGTCCTCAATACACGACTTCCAATAATCTGCTTTTGCGGCGTTAGCTACATAAACGAAGTTATATCCCTCATTATGGTCCAACTTTATATTATGTCTTTGCAAAAGCTCCTCTACCTGTTCCTTGCTCATCGGTTCAATGAGTTCTTTCTTACCAGTGGCAGGATTAAATCGCTTCATTCGTTTGACAGAAAAATCGCAAGCCTTGCGATTGAAGTTGTAGCCATAACTGCGAAGATACGACCTCATGCCAGAAGGCATCTCTATCTCAAACATATCTAATGGTGTTGCCATATTATTTAAAATTGAAATAAAAGGTATGGCTATTTCAAAAATCGGGTGAAATTTGAAATAACCACACCACAATTAGTGTTTATCGACGCATATAGCGTCCGGTGCGGTAAGACCGGCCACGGCGTTCGCTGAAATCATCATCGTCGTCTAACTCCTCTTCGTTGCGGTAGCCCATTTGACTGCCGTAACTACTGCCGCGATTGAGATATCGACCACCACGGCCTCCATAGCTGTCTCGCTCACCCATTGAGGATTCCTCACAGAGTTCTTCAATACACTCATAGAGTTTTTTGCCATGTTTGAGCATTTTCTTGGCATGTTCCGCCATCTCTTCGGCTTTGTTCTCTTGAATCTCTATCATATAGCCCATAGTTATTTGTTTTTAATCGGTTTTTCCTCCTTAGACCCCTCCCGGTTTTTAATTAGGGAAATAAGCTCCGCCATCTGTCCTTGCTGTTCTGCCATTTTCGCTTTCAGCTCGGCAAACTCCTGTGCCTGCTGCTGTTTCTCGGCATATTCGGGATTTAGCTGCCGGAACAGGTCTCCGCATGCACCTTTCACCTGTTGCCAATACGACACCGATGATATAATCTCATCTGCCTTGCGGTCGAGAGCCTGTATCTCAGCGTTCATAGCATCTTTGTTCGTGGTAAGCACATACATGGTTTTGACACCGTTATTCTCATACTCTTCAATATCGACGTGCGCCCTTACTTTCGGAAATTGTCCAGTCTTGTCTCCTACTTTTAATGTAAGATCAACTGTCATTTCTTGCGGAGTCCCGAAAGATGGAAGTTGTCCGTATTTAGGAACAGGAGCAGTTATATTCACGATTGTACCGATATTTATGGTAGGCACACCCTCTTTATTAAGAATATAGACGGGAGAGCCGGGTCTAAGCGAAGAAAAACTCATAGTTGTTAATGTTGTTAGTTAATAATTATGCTCCTGCTGCCGGAGTCGGCGTTATGCCGGTCATAAGTTGGAGCAACTTCGAACGGCTGTTGTAGTACACGAGGTATATTCCCGTGCCACTCAGGTTTTCAACTCGGATAGGCTCGCCATTGTACCCCGTCAGAGGGACATTGCCGAACAACACGGGCAGAGTAGCGGTTGTCCCGGTCGGAACTACCTGTTGCAACCTTACGAGCACAAGTCCCGCAAAGGGTATCTCGCGCGAGTTGTCGAATGAGTAGGTCACATTCGCCGTCGATACCGCTACGCCTGTGGAATTGATACAGGGTATGCCAGCTCTGTTTACCATAGCTCTGTCCTCCCTTGATTAAAAGAAATTACCTGTGCCGTTGCCAAAGCCAAAAGGATTGGCAAACGCATTGCCGTACACTCCCCCGCAGTAGCCGGTGGGGATCAGTCCATAGGTCGCTTGGATCGAGTTGTTGACGGGAACATACTGATCCGGGCAGCATATTTTCTTCACCGGCGGCTGGTTGCACTGGATTTCTTGCAGTGCAGAGTAGATGGGCTGCAACTCCGCCTGACGCTCTGAGCGTGCTGTGAGCGTAGCGATAACACGGTCTTTCTCGGCAAGTTCGCGGTCTTTACGGCTGTCCTCGATTGCATCGAGCTTGGCAAGAATTGCACGTGTGTTGTCATTAGCATTCTGCTTCAATTGGCAAGTCTGGTCAGCTTGTGCGTAGGCCACAGCCGAGAAGCCACGCTCCTGGCCAATGTTTACGCCGTTAATGGCATTCTGCAAGGTGTTTGTCTGCTGACAGATAGCAAGACGGTTTTCGCAGCAGCAGTCACAGAGCTTGCTGATGATGTCGCGGTCGCCGCTGTTCACAGCAGAGATAATGCTCTGCGCATTCATATTACCAGAATTCTGCAAATTGCAAATCGCACTCTGAACAGCATTGATAGCAGCCTGTACTGCGTTGACGTCGTAGTTGAGCATAGATGCGAGCGACTTAACCTCATTAGTGCCGCCTTGAATAGCAGCCATAAGGGCGTTCTGTCCTTGAATCGTGTTCAATTGTTCTTGCAGAGCGTCGAATCTTCCCTGATTTGAGCCACCGTTACCGTCTCCGAAGAACCCTCCGTTGCGGAAAGCCGCAAGGAAAATCAAGGCCCACCATGGGTTGTTCATCATGTTGTTACCCATCATACCGCCGTTGCCCATCATAGAGCCGAGTATGGCACCCTCCATTGCAGAGCCACCGCCGAAAGCGGAACCGCCGCTGTTGCCGGGGAAAATAAACTGTTTTGTTTCCATTTATAAAAATTTTACGTTGCGAAGCAATATTACTCCGTAACGCAAAATTGGGCTTAAAACAGATTATATACAATTTATATATTGCTGTAATATAGAATGTTATTCTTAAAAATCGGAAATATTTTCTTTTGTGGTATGGTTCAATATCCACGCAATTGTTTTAGTGCAGTATCCCGTTTTATCTGCTATTCGTTTGTATATGCTCTCTCTACTCATGTCTCGATATGCATCTCCATATTGCTTTCTTAATGTCATATCTATATCATGAATTTCGTTGTTACGGCGAATAGCCTTTATAGACCTCTGTTTTATATTTTTCATAAAATCACTATATTTGCATAAATAAAGTAAGTGCATAAGCACTTTAATAAAGACCGTCCTAATAGCCCTTATCGTAGTGGTTATGCACTTTTATCGATCGGTGCTGAGGTCAGAGATGCACAGATCGACGGTAGGGGCTTTATTTGCCCCATATATGTAGTTTTTTAAATTAGTTACGCATAATTTATATTTATAATTTTAAAATCTATAACCGAACGTTACTCCGACCCCGGCATACGGCTGCGCTCCCTGCGGCGTGATACCATAACCTACCTGCGCGCCGAGGGTGATGCCCCAGCGCTTCGACGACTCGACCCTCTGTTGCTCGGTGATGACCGTCTGGACGTCGTAGGTCTCAATGTAGGCGAGGCGCGGTCGCCAACCCTCGACAATAGCATAGTAGCGATCTGTGCGATACTCCTTGCACTCGATCGGCACCTCGACGCGCACAGTGTCACAAGTTGTCACGGTATCGACACGCACGAGATAGCACGTATCTACTCGGACTACCGTCTGCCACCTGTCGACGGGAACGGGCAGCGTATCACGCACCGTGTCGCGCATGACGATCGTGTCACGCTCGACCGTGGCCGGCGTGATGGACTTTCGGCCGACATGACGCCCGCAGTAGAATGACGCGACGATCAGCGTCAAGAAAAGTAATATATAGCTACACTTCATTGCTTATCATAGTTAGTATCTTAGTTAGTAAAAAAATAGCGGTAACTCCTTGAATATCGGAATTACCGCTAAATAACGAAAGTAATATATCCCCACTAAACTGTAACAGTAAAGTTGCCTTGCACTAATTGTTGCACATTGAGTGGAGGTAATACCAGTGCATGCAATGGTGAGCCTTCTGTCTTGCAGAATAAAATTCCCCTTGCTGTGCCAACCGTATGAACCATCATTGTCGGCTGGAAACCTGCCGGAATGACAATCTTACCATCTTCGATAAAATTATGCCAACGATCAGGGTGTATTTCATAATAGATGGCGAGTTCCAAAATTAATATTGGCTGTTGGTCGCTATCTACATACTCGAATCTCATCTTACATGCTACCAAGTGCTGGTCGGGTATTGCACCATAAGTTACCCCCCATGTAACTTGAATAGAGGGGACATCATTAGGTAATACATCTCTAAGGATCGCGAATTGTTCTACGACCACTCTATTCATTTTGAATTCCACAGTAATTATATCTCCCATCATGCTTGTAATCTATTATAATTATCCATAATATACCACCCATTCATAGATGCTGATGCACGTTGACTTCCATCTCCAACAAATTTCAACATATTTTCTATTGGCGTAAACTGAACGCAGGGAATATACCCGAATGCGATTGACAACTCAACGAATTTCGATAGGCGATGATCATAATCACCATTAAGCACCTGCGTAACATAGCCCCTTGATACGCCCATATATTCTGCCAATTGCGCCCGATTCTTCCCATGTTTTTTCATAAACTGTTCTGCGCAATTATACAGATCAATTTGTATTTTAGTCGTCCAATAATCAGGCGATTTAATGATGTCTGTGCGTTTCATGATTAAGTGTTTTTAGCCTGTTTGAAATTATTATACCGTCTTTTTAATAGTTCTATGTCTTTCTTCTGCGTTTGTTTATAGCCTCCCAATGCTATATACACATAAGGTTTTTGAACGATTACATATACTCTAATATTATTGTACTTGAATTCGAATGTATCTGAACGCGCAATACCCTTTATTTGCTTGATTTTTTTCTGTGGCAACAGGCATGAACCGTACATGTCCATAAGCGCAATTATCTTTTGCATACTCTTCATATCTTCTGGAATTCTTTTGATTGACTCCAAAAATTCATCAAACTGACACTTCCCATTAAAATGCAATTTATAGAAGGTATAATTCGAATTTTCTACTAATTCAAAGATCGTACTCGAATACATAAAAATGTTTAGTTTTTACTAAATTTTTGCAAAGATAAGCAGCTTTTTCTGTATAAACAAGTTTTTTGTTCGAAAAATGGAACGGTAACCGTTCAAAAAATAGCAGTACTTGTATTGTTACAAGTGAACTCAAACGGTGACAATTTGTCACCGTTTGAAAATACTGCCGCCAATCGTACAGTTATTGCGGTAATTCCGATATGTCAAAGAGCGTTTATGTTTTACTAAATTCTTTAAAGTCTTTCAAAAACTTTAAAGAATTTTTAACGTTTGCGCCACTGCGCGAAGCGGCGGCGCGTGGTGAGATAATCGGCCTCGGCTTGATGCCCGTATGCCTCCCGCTCGAACGAGATACCCCGGTACGCAGTGCGCGTGTGGAAGATAAGCCGATACACCCACTCCAACACGTACAGCACATAGAACAGCACGTATCCCAACTCTCGCATCTGCGCTGTGTGTATGGCTTCGTGATTGAGCGAGGTCGCCGATAGCGTCTCGCCCTTGCGCACGAACAGCACGCCGAAGAAATTGAAGCACCGAAAGCCGGGCAATGGTATCACCCGGCTATACACGATTCTCAGCTTATTCATACTTTATGTCGTTGATACGATTCGTCCAGCCGCGCGAGAACCGCGCCTGCGAGGGGTTGCGCGCAACGATGTCACGTACGAACGCAAGGCGTGCCTCCTTGATCTTGTCGAACAGCTCGCGCGGCTCGGCAGCGTTGATTGCGGCCAGCGTCTTAGGTCCGACGATGCCGTCGACAGCCACTCCGAGGAGCTTCTGCACCTGCTTGATTGCCGTCTTGGCTCCGCTCGCCCATCCCCAGTCGAAGCAGATGTTGGCTATCGGCTGGCTCTTGATCTGATCGGCTTTCCACGGCGACCAGAAGCCGTCGAATATGTAATTCCACTGCTCCTCGGTCAGATTCTTTAACTCCTCGACGGTGCGATCAGCCCCGTAGAATGTGCGGAACGTGGCTATCGTTACGCCCATGTTCGTCTCGTGTCCGAGATCGTTAGGGTGGTTGCTGTATCCGCCCTCCCACTTCTTCACCCACGCCTTCAATGCTGTCTTCTGTGCCATAGTCTATCGTATTAATGAATGATGAATGATGCCTCCGAGGAGCGTGCCGATACCGTCGGCAAACAAATCCCACCAGTCCCACTGACCGCCCCATGCCTTGTCCTTGTACTCGGCCGCAATGCCGGCACCGACACCGAAGCCATAGCCGAAGATGATAGAACCGAAGAAGCACACGGCAAGGTGCGCAACTCGGTCACTGCGCATAAGCGGGCACTTGCCCAGCCATGCGATTGCGGCGAAGATGCCGCAGATGATTTTTTTTACAAAGTTCTTCATATACTATAATATAATAGGTTATTGGTATTCCGGCAATATATATTGTATCGAGTTGGCTGCTTCGTTCATCAGTCCCTTTACGTATGGGATCTCGATGTCGCGCGGCTGCGCGAAGTCTACAATCAGAGATCCCACCCAGTCGTCGCCGTCCATCAGTCGCTTAATGATGATCGTCGCCGTGCCGGCGTTGTGCAGCAGCGCACGTGCCCGGTCATCCTTGACGTCGTCGAGTGTCGGCCAATATACGAAGTCACGCGAGCGCAGCTCGTTGACGAAGCCCGCCACGTCGCCCACCGGCATTTCGCGAAACACGTCGCGCATGGCCGTGAGGCCGCCGTCGCGCGACTCGTATGCCACGGAGACATACGACGCATGCGTGAGCGGGTGCGGCTGTATGATGTAGACGCGCGACGCCTGCAACGCATGTAGAAGCCCCCATATCTCGCCGAATATCGTATGGGAGTCGCTCTTCTCTTTCTTGCGGCGTGCCTCGGCGGCTGCCGCCTCGCGCTTGCGGCGCTCCTCGTCATCAGCTCGCATCTTCTCGATCTTGTAATCTGTCATCTTATCCTTTGAATGTTGATTGTAGGCAGTGTAGGCTCCCAATATGCCCACGACCACCACGCCTATACCTTGCCAGTCCATTACTCACCCTCCTCTATATACTGTAACACATTATCATCGTCGGCCGATACTGCCCGCGAGCCGCCCGCGAGCTCGAATCGTATGTCCTTGGCCGAGGCCGCTGCGGCTATGCCTGCCCAGTCGCCAGCACCGGCAGTGATGTTAGACATCGTGGTCGGCGATACATACACCACTATCTCCGCGGTGTTTGCCGCGTTCTCGACAAGGTAGCGCACCGACGCGGCCGACAGCACCCCAGTGGCCGACAAGTCGAGGCCGGAAGCCGTCAACTTATATAGGCGCACCTCGCGTAATGATGTGCAATTATAGAACGCATTGGTCATGGCTGCGGTAGTAGTGACGAGGTGCAAGTCGAGCGTGCCGGTGATCTCTTGCAGCTTCGTACTATTGTAGAATGTCGATTGGAATCCAGTACTGGGAGACACGGTGATCGTTGCAGCCAGCGTTATCAGCTCAGCTCCCGCGCAATTGTAGAACATCGACTGCATAGACCCCTGCGCCTGCGCATTCAGATTCACGATCACGCGCACAGTCGATGGCGTGCGGAACCGCTGATTGGCCGCCGGCACATTGTTGTCGTTGCTCCATAGGTATATAAGACGCATCTGCTCGGCGGTGATGTCCTTAACGTAGCCGATCTCCCAGTAGTTGGTATCAGCGTTCCACGTCGCCCCCAGCAGCTCGTACATGTAGTGCATCGGGTCACCCGAGGGCGTGGCAGCCATCGCCGAGATGTTATTGCGAGCAGTGTTCTGCTGCGCCGCCGTCAAGGTCTGCGGAACCATTGTGCGTACGAACATCTCCTTGGTCGTAGTCGAGAGCTTCTCCGGCGTGACCGCATTGTCGGCGATCATATCCTTGGCGACGACACCCTTGTCGGTGGTCTTGACCGTGCTCGCGAGCAGGTTGTCGATGTCCACCTGCGACGGTGTCCACGACGTCGACCGCGTGCCTCGCTCCAATTGCAGGTTCGCTATGGTGATCGTCATAGGCATGTCCGTCTCGCGGGGATAGACGTGCATATATACTATCTGCGTGCGTAGCGACACGTTGGCCGTTACCTTGCCGTGCCACTCGTAGTGGGCGAGGCCGTCAGCCTTAATAGAGGCTACTGAATCATCGAAGGTGACCATCTCTTGCGCCGATGAGCCATTCGACGGTCTGACGCTCATGTTAATAGAGCGTATATTGGCGGTCTCGGCGTCGAACGACACCACGACATCATCACCCTCGCGCAACGCCGAGTACATGTAGCCCAGGGAGGTAGATTGTCGGGGATAGTAGAACAACAGCTTGCCCTGGCCGTTGACGCCCGACATCGTTACGCCTCGCTGGCCGAGTAACTTGGCCTCCTCCGTCGTCCACCCGGTCGCCGCACCTTGATATACCTCCCAGAAGCTGACACCCTGATTTGTGGCGTTGATGTAGTTCACGCCACCTATCTGCAATTCGTTGATCGAGGCCTGGACGGGAGATATGCTATCGGTTATCTGTTGCGTAATTTGATCTAACAATAAAGGAAGATAATGCTCATATAATGCTGTTGCAGAAACAAGATAATCGTCATGACGCTTTATGCTGCCATCTTTGCTAATAATCAGACATACACATATTGTAGATAATTCTAACTGATTATCGGATCTTTCGTCTGTCAGATAGTCTTCTTTAATAGAAATCATAGCTTGATCCTCGGAAATCATTAGTGCCGTTCCGAATATAGGTATATCAGTTAATTCATCGTACTTGATTTTACATGGTGCGAATTGTTTTGATTCAATTTCGTTAAACGCTGCAATTATACCATTTGTACTATTTAGATCTAATTTTAGTATATCGGTCAACTTATCTGTCGATATAGTGTCATCTTTAATGGCATGACCTCCTATGCTATTTATACTAAACGCGTCTGCCATTTCTCGAACCAAGATTATACCACCAACATCTGACAGTGTTGCACGTAGTACAGGACGTTGTCCATTCCAGTGAATCGATGCATATCTTACAGACGGATCGTTAGTATCGAGTGCAATATACATTTTGTCATATAGCAGGGTAATATCGCCGCTCGTCGCAGTATTGGCAACCGTCCATATAGGGTATTTGCATAACTCATTATATCTTGCGGAACTGATTGGAACTCCAATTTCGGTTGGGTAGATCACGGCTATATATGGTGATATAGCCTCTCTAAAACCCCAATTGGCAAGAAGTAGGCCTGCAATATTAGCCATATCGACTATTTGTACCTCTGTACCGTTGATTGAGAGATAACCATCAGCTTTGCCTTTGGCGAATGATAAAGTCCCATTCAACACTGGTACAATGCTGCCATTAATAGCCAATGAATTAAAGTATGCCGACATATCGACTATTCCTCCAAGCGGATCCCAACCTGTGCCGTCCCATGCCCAATTCGTGCCGGCAGGAATGTCATTATATGGATTGATAACATTCCATGTGTCGCCTATCATATTGTCAGTCGAGGGCAAATCAGAATAAGAATCTTTCGTTCCTTTATATTTCAATACCGAAGATAATGCGGCATGAATAAGATCTTGGACATCAGAATTTGTCGGTCTCTGCGATAATGCGGCATTTAATGCCCTTATGTCTTCGCTTTTTTCGTTGATTTGATTATTTAGTGCTGTAAGTTGATTTGATATATCCGAAGCTGATGCCACATCGGATAAGTCTACTATAATATTATCGCCAGTAGCGCGCCTCAATGTTAGTACACTGGCTTTCATCTCGGCATCAATAATATTGCCGCCATATATTACTGATTTGTCTGCCGATTCAGCTACTGCGATTTGTCCCGTTTTATCTATAAAATAGATATGCCCAGCTATTAACTCCTTAGGCAATATATCTACCTTATGAAGCGTATAATCCATATAATTAATTATTAATGTGAAACTCTACCCAGCCTGTTGTCAAAGAACCGTCGGGAGCTACACTTATGCCAGATTCCTTTTTAACAAGGCCATTAGGGTTAATCGAGATAATACACTTGTTATTTTCTTTGTCTATATTAATGCCTGTCCCATTTTGAATTTCAGGTATCATTATACGACCGACATGTAGGGTTTGGCCATTTGATAAATGTACATATAGATCATTGTTATCATCGATGTGAACATCGATGATACTTGTTCCATCTGCACCCCTAAGCACTTTCCCTAATGCGAAATTGCTTTCAATGTGCATACACCTATTATGACACGCATCTCCACATGGTATTATACAATTATTTCGATTTTTCATGCTTATTATTTGATTATCTCGAATTGCTCTTGTTGATTGGATAAAACGTGCCCATCGGTATATATAAGAACTATATTGGCGAAGTATATTCCGTGCATCATGCGAGTTTGTGCACCTTCGATTATAACACAAACACTACCATCTATATCATTAATTGCCATAGATGATTTGTCGAATGACAAAATACGATTGCAATGAAAATCCTCAATATTGCATATAACATCATATTCGGATATATTCGTTATACGATGCCCGCATTCAGTAAAATAACCATATACCGAAATTGTTTCACCCTGATGAAATACCATACTAAAAATAACGACCGACAGTTCGGCCTTTGCTTTTTATACATTCATGAAATAACCTGTCTAATGCTTCATTCGAGAGAACTAAATGCGATTGTGAGAGTTCAGCATTACGATACTGATACCACCACCACAATATTTTATGCTTAAAATATTGCAATAATGTGTTTTCCATGACACGACATTTCCCATCTCTATAATTGTATGTCATTATATCAATGGATATAATATCTCGACCGGTGGATAGCGCAACGATCAGAGTGCGTAAAACATGATATAAGTTCGCACCTGCATCTTGTAACGGTGAATACAGCTCTGGTGCATTGGTCTCATTCATGACCCAATCATCATATACTATATCAGCCGCTTCTATGCCTTGTGAGCGCATAGCTTGTATATCTAACGAGGTCTGAACAATACACTCTCGCATAATTCTCTCCGTAGATATAGATAAATTGATAATCATGATTGCATTGTTTGTTGCATTTCCGATATATGCGAAGCGCAGATTTGAGCTGCTGATATATCACTCATAGACATTAGAACGAGTTGCGCCAACTTCCAAGCCGTAATGTCCTCAATATTGGCGGGTAATTTATCAGAATCATACGGCATATAACGCATTGTTATGTCAAGATTAGCTGCATCTTTGATAGATGTACTGTAAAATTCCAATAGGGTTTTACCTTTGCAAATAACGACTATGGGACGAACATAGTTACCCCGTAATATCGGATTGGACATTTGTCTATATACGATATCCGTGTCATATATAGTATTTAACACGGGTCGCTGCCAATCTGCAATTTTTAAATATAGCAATCTTCCGAAATCCTCTGGCAATGCGAATCTACCGACACCGTACTCTAAGGATACCGCTGTCGGAGAAAACGAATCTCCAAGACCGAGTCGATGAATCGGAACAGTATCAATAACCCAGCGAGTAGCTTCTTCAATGAAAGATTCTACCGGGAAAAAGGATTGGTTAATTAGATCGTTCTCTGGATATATTTCATCAATGCACACAAGGGCCTTGGCAATAATCGTTTTCTTTGACATATGCTACCACTTTGTAAATATTATGTTCCAGCGGCGTGCAGCCTCACGTTTGAGATCGTCGACACTTGCGGTGGGATTAGAGAATGATTCTCCATATACACCTTGAATGTAGGCAATTGCCATACGTTTCGTTGTGACAGTGTCATTATATGTCACATTATTTTTATCCGAGAGATAACTTTCGATACTCCCTTGCTCTTGGATATTGTTAGCTTTTTGAGGTTTAGATTTAATCGAATCAAGAACGTAAACGAGGCCGAACTCTTTTGTCGATTCAAGAACCTCTTGCAATTGCTTATCTGAGGTTGTGAAGTATCCACGTCGGCGACATATTCTTGATCCATTCGTGAATCGTACGATTTGTTGTTTCCCATTAACGATAACGGATATCAGTCCGTCGTAGTCAGAAACGAGTCGATATAGTTTTTCATTCATAATTGTATATGTAAAAGGGGCGAATGAATATCGCCCCTTGAATAAGACTACTTTCGGCGGCGTATGATGGCATGGCACTCGGGATACCTGAGAGCCATACAAGCAACCTCTTGCAGTACTCTTGCGGTGGCATTCTTTTGACCAGAGCCTTTAAGGTCGAGCTCTTGTACTTTCAACTTGATGAATGAGTATCTGTACAGTTGTTCGGGATCCAAGATTACGCCATTATCCTGCCAGCCGCTTTCGTTGAACAACGGTGCATGTACGATGTGCAGTGTGCCGAGATTATTGACCACCTTTGTTGCCTTTACGCCATAGAATACCTCTTCGACCTTAGAACCGTCGATCTGTTTGTTTGTTTCTTGTGCCAACGTGAATGACGAGATCAGAGAACTTCCTGCGAGCAAAACACGATCTTTGGAGCCAGCATTGCCTGTAAATACAGCTTCCAGCCATGCAGTGTAATCCGTAGGAGTGATTGTCCTGTCATCGCCGCCTTGTCCGTAGTATAATGTGCGATCGATTACTCGTAAGATGCCGCCAGTGAACAACACCTGATCGTTGCCATCTCGGAACTCGCCTTTCTCTCCCCACAAGAACGACATCTCCATTTCACCGCGCATCGACTCAATGCTCTCAGATTGGTAGTCTTTAATCCCTTGATCCACCTTCTTTGTCTTTGTGAGCATCGAAAATGTGCTCTCTTCAACCTGAGCCATAAAGTTTTGGCAGTTTTGGTCGAACATTTGCGGCAGCATTGCATATGGATCAGTGGACATGTCGAGTTCATGTTTGGCTTGTCCCATGCGTACTAAGAGAGTATTCTCATCGAATGTCGGCACTATATATTTATCAGAATTTGCTCCCGTGCCAAGCATTCCACCTACGGGCAACAATTTGAGGTAGTTCGACGTTTTATCTTCTACCCAGAACATCTGGTCGTAGAGTATTGTCTTCTCCCCAGAAATGACCTTATTGCCGTTTTCGTCCGCTTTGAGTTCGAGGTCACGCATGAGCAATGTGTCATGCTTACGCCATATATCGGGTGTAGATACTTTTATATACACTTCGATTGACTGATTCCCCGCAGATGCTGTAAATGACGAGCATGGATCGGCAGATGTTTTACCAGTACCTGATACGTTGGTATCAAGCGTATCGGACAGAGGTTTATATCCCTTTTGTACATATTGTATGCGTGTGGCGCCAGCCTCTCTGCGTTTACGCGCGTAAGTGCGTGTAATAGTGTCGAGCGGATATCTGTCGGGAGAAAATAGTGTAATGTCCTTATCGAAATCGGGATCAACAAGATCTGCGTCCTCCAAATTGGCTGTTGTTGGTGTCGCCGCAGATGTCTCACCGTCAGTAATCACTGTTCCCACCATGCCAGTTGCAGCTGCGATACAGCCATTGGTGGTAACTAAACCGAATATATCATCAAGAGTGATACCTCCGAACAAGCAGACTACAACCGCAATTATAGCTGCTGCAAAAGTCAGCATTATGCCGACACGAAAAATGTTTGTTTTCTTCATATATAAAAATTTAATTAAATAAAACCTCGATCTTTTCGCATGCGGTCGATATCCTCGTCGGACATGTCCAATGCAATCCCTATGTCTATGGGTCGGCGACGTTTCGGTTTATCCTCTATGCGAGGGCCAGTTCCGCCTCCTTCGGGTACACCATCATTTTGTTCTTCTCGTTTAATTCGGCGGGCAGTAATCTTGTCGTTTTTTCCTTCGATAAGACCCTCTGCTTTGGCATCTGCAACATCTTCGTCATGCGTAAATGCATCACGCATCATTGATAAAAACTCCGTTGAGACGACACCCATAGCCAAGTTGTTAAGCGCATCATTTATGAAGCGTACATAATCGTCTTGCTTCTTATCCGGCCAGCCTTGCGATTTTACGAAATCGATAAACACCTTGTCAGATTGTTCAAGGTTATTGTTTCGCTGCGCAATTTCTTCATCAGTCTTTCTTTTCTGGGCGAGATATTCTTCTGCCGCATTGCGATAGGCTTCGAAATCTTCATCGCCCTCTTGTGGCTCATCTGCGAGAATATCTCCCGCATATCGTCTCAATGCAACCCTAAATGGCATGCCTTTGTCCATGGCATCAAGGACCATTGCGAATTCAGGGTTCAGATCTATAATGCGCGCTATTCGCTCATCGCTTTGGGCATAATTACTTAATCGAGCATCTGTATCCGACAGATGCTTGGTCAGTGCTTCATCATATTGTTCTTCGCTTTCCCATGTAGAATCTGGATATTTACCCTGAAACCATTCTCGTGAACGAGATATCGGCACTTCTGCGACAGTCTCTGATATAGCATTTGCAACAGGGGCTTCTATCGCAGTACCCTGCATTAGTATTTCCTTTTTGTCTTCTTCCATTGGAATATATTTTTATTTCATGGTAAATGTATATGTTATTTTTAATATTGTAATATAAATAATATTATTTATTTTTGCATTAAATTAGTAATGATGGCAAGGGATAATAAGCGACCGGGCAGAAAGGCGGGATTTACGATAGAAGCAGTGCATCTTATGCGTAAGCGTTTATACGAAACTTATGATGCATTATTGCAAAAAGAAATATCATTGTCGCCAATGCGAGCTCGACATCTTGCAATTGATTATTATATAGAACAGATTTCGGATATGGAAATATTTCCCTGGTCAGATCAGCACATTAAGACACTTTTAACTTACCGTAAGCACTACGAACGCACAGGAAATAAATAAAATTATTGCCGAAAATAAAACACATCATCAATCGTTGTTTTCGGATTATGATCCTCTCACAGGAGTAGGATCTCCCATATCACGCGTTCAATTGACAATGAAAGAACGTGGTGCATATGTACTAATTCCCGGCTACATTACTTCATCTCCGCTTATACGAGAGCTATTAACCTATTCTTCTGTCGAGGCTTATATAAAAGCTAAAAATATTGACTCTCGACAGTTCAATGAGGTCATATCTCGTATTCGAATGAAATATGATTTCGAATATTGGGCAGCTACCTGCGCAACGATATATGATAAGAATTCCGGGCGCGAGTGCAGATTCCGATTGCGCCAAGCTCAACGCAAACTTCTCAAAGTATTAGTTGAAACATTATTCGCGCAAAAACCAGTTCGCATAATTCTTCTCAAAGCACGTCAATGGGGTGGTTCAACGTTAATACAACTATTTATGGCGTGGATCCAATTGTTTCATAGAGAAAATTGGAATTCGGTCATAGCAGCTCATATTGAGGAGGCTGCACGTAATATTCGGGCAATGTACACCTTGATGGCTGAGCGGCACCCCTCTGAGGTACAATCTGTGCGGCTTCGCCCATTTGAGGGATCAACTAAAAATCGGCAGATCGTAGATCGTGGTGCGGTTATATACATCGGTTCAATGGAACGACCGAACTCATTGCACTCTGGAAACTATAAACTGGTACATTGCACGGAGGTAGGATATTGGAAAGCTACCAAGGAGCGTAAGCCCTCGGATTTTGTGAATGCATTCGAGGGATCGGTGCCATTAGAGCCATTTACAATCGTAGCATTGGAGTCTACGGCAAAAGGTACCGGCAACTTCTTCCATACAACATGGCAGGGTGCCATGCGAGGAGAAAATGCATATACCCCAGTATTTGTTGCATGGTGGGAAATTGATATGTACACAAAGCCGTTTGTGTCGCATGATGAGATGAGGGAGTTTGTTGAGAGCATGAATCCACAGGAGATATATATGTTCTCATTAGGTGCAACACTGGAAGGGTTAAACTGGTATAGGAAGAAACGCATGAGTTTCGATAATGATTGGGACATGCAAGAACAATTTCCCTCAACGCCCGATGAGGCTTTCATTACATCAGGTCATAAAGCTCACCACCCATTATACATAAAACAGATGGAGTCTTTTGCGAAGCCCCCAGTGTATATTGGCGAGATATATGCCGACGCAAGATCCGGGGAACAGTCTATTGATAGTTCTTTGCATTTCCAACAACTACCGAAAGGCGAGTTCTGGGTATGGACATTGCCAGATGAAGATAATAAATACAATAATCGCTATGTAGTATCTCTTGATATAGGCGGAGCGTCGTCGGGTGCGGACTGGTCTGTTATACGAGTATTAGACCGATTGCCACTTGCTTCGGGTGGAGTCCCGGAGTTTATTGCGACATACCGATTCCATCTGGATCAAGATTTAACAGCTTGGCGTGCAGTGCAGGTCGCAAAGCTGTACCATAATGCGTTGTTGGTAGTAGAGCGTAATTCACTAAGAACTCAGCAGACCGAGGGTAATTTTTCGACCACTATATTGGATATCATAGCCCATGTTTATCCTAACGTATATTATCGTGATGATCCAGATAAGATTAAAGAGGGGATACCTCCTCGATACGGTTTCTTTACAGATCGCAACAACAAAGAACTTATTGTTGCCACCATTAATGCTGGATTGCGAGATATGGGGTTCATTGAGAGAGATCAACGTATGCTTGATGAATGTGGCTGGTATGAGTTAAAGCCAGACGGATCATACGGTGCAATTGATGGGCAGCATGATGATATATATATGTCATCTGGTATCTGCTTATATGTATCATCAACATTGCCTATTCCGCAGACCACAATACCAAAGATTTCCAGACGCAGGCAGACGCGTGTTCGTTCTGCGGCAGATTTATAGAGAACACCGGCAATCAAATATTGCCGGTGTTCTCTTATCAAACATAATGATCTTATCAAATAAGCTATGTCCTCAAACAATGTGTTCTGTTATGAGATATTTGACTGGCGAATGTCAGCATTTGTCATGTTGTTGTATGCTTCCTGTACGGCGGCAAGAGATTGAGGTGTTGCACTCGCGCCAAGCTGCTGTTGGAGTTCTTGATTATCTATGTTTCCCACAGCAGCAGCGGCACCTTGAATATCTCCTTGCTGTGCTTGTTGTTGTGCTGAACGTATTTGTGCGAGAAGTTTTTGGGCGAATGGTGCTGATGAATTTTCCAGTAGCATTTCGACGTTGATGGCTTTACTCTCGAAGAGAAACCGTAACAACTCATCGCCTAATTGTCTGAATACGGGAGTATCAGTAGCATCGGTTACTACAATATTCCAATCAACAATCTTATCTATCATTGTCGGCTCATAATATATTGCCGTTTGATTGTACGTCTGTCCACTGACATCTACATGTCGGCGAGTGGTGTAGTATTGCATTTGGGTTTGGAGCACTTTTTCTGCGACCTCTGTATTGAAATCTTTAAAACAATCGAAAACCAATACGAAATTAAGCATTGAGTTTTGCGCCTGTTGGGCATACAATGATGATGGAGTGCCGTTTTTTGCTACTTGCCCAGACAATGCACCGCTAAGTCCACTCACCTCTCTCAGATTCGACATTTCTGCATTTAGAAACTCAAATGTACCAGCCGGGATTGCCGATGATGATAGCTGTGTTGGCTTTTGTGGTGTAACCTTAGTGTCATCATATACTAAAACGCCGTCGGTTTTTGCATATTCAGATGATATGTCCTCTAATGTATGCATCTGCAACATACTACTGGGAACCAGAAGACAGCCCTTTGCGGCATGGGCTAAGGCATAATCTACCAATGTTAAATGCCGATTTATAGTTCGCTGCATATCGCATAAATGCGAAAATACGGGTTTAGTAACACCATCTATACGCGGCATACTTCCGATAACATACGGGTGTTGTTGATGGGCGTATGGAGTTTCCATCTTTTTTAAGCATGTTCCATTTGGAGTCAACCATCGGGCCTCCCAATATTCTTCGACGATAGTTCTATGCTCTATCAATCGTGACTCTATTATGTCTTCTGGAAGACCAAAACTTTCCATCTGCTCGCGACGGACGCGATTCTCCGCTTCATAGTATTGCCAACCGTTAACCTCATCGAATATTTCCTCACCTTTGGCTTTATCGTGCACAAGTTCAACCTTACGAGTGCGCTTATACCATATCTCATATACTCGATATTTTCCAGAATTGGCTACACCATAAAAATCTAATGATCGAATATTATTCGGTGCATTATCTGATAGTTGTGATCGATAATGTTCTTCATTTGCCGCATACTGTTCGCGTAGAGCTTGTTCATCATCGCGGCGACCGGTATAGAAATCGCGCAAAAGTTGATTCCATGTAAGATCATGTATCTCGCCCAGACGATATACATCGTCCAGTTTAGGACTTTCGGCATCTTGATTAAAGAAAAATCGGTTAATGTTGATAAAGTCTATTTTTACATCGCTGCGATTTTTCGTATCCCATACGCCGTAACGGACTTTTGCCACACATAGGCCGGCAGACAATAAGGACTCAAATTCCGATACTTTTAGGGTGTTGTATTTATTGATCTGCAATCCTTTTTGAAGCGTATTGGTAAGCATCTCGCTTAATGATATGTCATCAGCACTACGGCTGATAACAACAGGTTGCGTGGGATTTGAGATCATCTGTCCCTGGATGTTGCGATCTATCTGCTGTATAAGATTGTTCTGTATTGCTGAACGTCCTTGACGCGATATATATTCGCTTTCGCGAATTAATTTATTAGGATCATCGGGATCGGTTATAAGATCGTCCCACTGATGTCCATTCTTATATCGTTGGTTGCGCAGATGTTCTTTGCGCAATCCACACATATTTACCCAATCCTGCCAACAATCTTCCAATAGCCGCTTGTTTTCGTCGGATTCTTCCCATTGCTGCGATTGCTTAATTGCCTGCTTTATACTGCGGCCGTCAGTATTTCCCGAATACTTCTTTATTCGCGCAAGCTCTTGATTACTTAGTGCCATTATGTACTTCAATTAATTTTTTCTTCAATTTATACACTTCTTCTATTTTGCGGTAGCAGTTTTCTGGCTCTCCAATAAAGCGGTCACGATCATATATTGCATTTGCAATGTCGTTTGCTATATTGAATAGATCATAATATACATCTTCATTCATGGGCAATATGAAGTTGTAATTATCATCAAAGGCTTTTCTATCCGTAGGATATTTATCCGCAGACCAGCCGAGAGACTTGATGATTTTGGCATATTCTTTATTTACATCAGACATATCACGACGTAACTCCTTTGTCGCATATTTGTTCAGCAGATCATTGAAATATCTGTCACGATACTCATTGTGCCATTTCACATATTGCTTTTTCGATGGATCCATAGTTCCGAGTTTTAGTTCTCCTGTAAACTTTCCATCTTCGTTGAATAATTCTTCTGCCGGAACAGGCGATGTAAGCAACGAGTTAAAATAGGCGAGACGGTTAACATACTGCATGGCCGTTTCATCATCACGACGGCGACCGGCAATGAGTTGTATTTGCGACTCAGGAGCATTAAGAATCTTCATTACGGCTTCGGTCGACCACCCATGTTCGAACATGCTCTCGATACCAATCAGTATGTTTGTGGCTGATTCCAAGTCCAGCCCAATTCCATTGCGAGCGGCGAAATCCAAAATGCTATACACCTCGGCCAATCCGAATCCGGCTTCGCCATCGATCATATTCTTAACATGTTTTATGGCCTTTGTTGCATCTTCAAATGTTTCACTAAGCGCGCCGAATGTCTCAAATTCGTGCCCTTCAAGTGCAGATAAAGCACTTGATCCCAATGGTACCCATGTCACAGGTGCAAATAGAACGCCATAAATAAGATCATCTTTTAATCTATCCATTTTTTCCTCGTCATCATCGCCAAATGCGTATGCCCACAGCGAGCCTCCTACACGATAGAAGAATTGCATACCATAGCCGGTGAATACCAATCGTGCAATAGCTGTCGTTTTTGCTTGGCGAACTCTTTGGGTGGCAATTTTTGAAGCCTGCTTATCTGCTTCTACTTTAGCTTCGGTTTCCGTCATGCCTGAACGCACAAGAGCTTCGTATATTCGTTTGCTCTCGCGATTTTTGACAGATTGTTTTTCCTTTTTACTATTGCGAAAGAGCTCCTTTATGGACATTACGCCGATACGACCAGCAGCAAACGTCGAGTTGTTAAATGTCGACAGTGCTACTGATGTTAATGTTCGATCAGATTGCAATTGTGACATGTGAAGCCCTTCGCTTGATTGCTGTGTCTGATTGAAGAACATTTCGGCGCAAAATACCGCCCGCTCGTGCGCCTGTCGTTCCGTTTCGTTTTTTTGTTCGTCTGTAATATTCTTGCCGAATGGTTTTTGAAGTTCTTTAAGTAGCCGCTTATATTCATAAGCATAGACAGCTCGGGCACCGATGCTAACTGTAAATCCATCGACGGCAGCATTAGGTGTAAATCCTATTTCTGCGGCTTTGTCAATAAACTTTTGTAGCCAATTTGATCCCTCACCTATTCGCGTGCTGTTCTCATTTAATAGACGGGCCAGTTGCTCGTTACCTGCGAATCTGCTCTCCCAACGCTTCCTGAACGACGGAAGATTTTCTATGCACCATTTTATGTTGTTATCAGGACCCAATACGTGGAGGAATTGCTTGGACATTTCGACATGAAATCGTGGGTCGGCGGTATATCCTCTGAACACCGGCAAAGACGTTAGCTGTTTCAATGCCGTATTTATACGGAATGCGATTTTCGATCCAGCCCACATTTTCGAGATTCCGATAAGTGCCATGTCGTATTTCGTCTTGGTCGGAGAATATGAGTCGGTTGCAATGGCACTGGTGGTCTTAAATGCTTCGTGTAATCCCGGCATATATGCTTCCATCATATTACGCAATGTCGTATTAGATAGGGCAGTCTGTATATCCTTGATAACAGGGGTAAATGCATTCCAATGTTCCATTGTTTGAACATGTTCGGCAAAAACCTTGAAGAAGTTTTGTTTAATATCTATCGGCTTGGTATTATGTGTGCGATTGATAATAGACCCAACGACAGTTGAAGGCATGGGTGCATTTGCCGACCCCTTGCCTAATTCGACATTTTGTTGCAGTTTAGTATCTAAGACCTTTATCGGGAAATAGTTGTTGACTTCTGTCATCGATGTGCCGAATACCTCAACGTGTGTTTGATTATAAGTCTCACGTGTCGATGGTAAAAACTCATCAATGACCCAACGCATGAATGCTTCGTAGCGAGAATCGAGATTAGTCAGCTTTTGCATCATATCCGTCATCTGCTGCTCAGTGAATCCCTGTTTGGCCATTTTCACTTTGCCCTCATTTTGGTTCCATGTCGCTATGAGATACATTGCTTGCGCTGCTGATATTGGTATTTCTTCGACCTTTGCCTCGCGTAGAGTCTGTATATCCTCCTCGCGCCAACCCTCACTTTCCAACATCTTACGGGCATCATTACGTGACCACATATCAATGATACGTTTCCCATCTTCGCCCGAAAGTCTCAACTGATTATGTATTTTGCTACCTTTCGAAACGCTAGTAAATACTCCCACCTGATGCTTCTCGGCCTCCTCACTCAGTTTGGTTAAATTTATTTTTTTGTCACCCCAGATACTACGTAGTTTCTCATTTATTTCCTGGCCACGGTCCGTTATATTTTCTACCATGTTATCCGCGGCACTGGTCAATGCCGGAGCGAAACGTTCCCATGTGTAGCCCTCTCCTTGTGGTGCATGATGGCCTATCTCGCGCAAGGTCTGATCCATTGTCCAGTGCGATGCGGCAAGAGTGAATCGAGCAAACTTTTTCGCTTTATCTAATTTGGTCAGATCTTTTTTATGATCGTAAACATCTTCATAATTATCCAGATCATTGAATACATCGCGCACAACCTCAATCCCATGTTCTTTATCCTTTTGCCGCCATGCACTTAACGCTACGCGGCCGTCTATAAGCAATGTCTTTACTTTATCGTTGCCAGCCTGTATATGCATTAGATATATATCATAAAGATCAGAAATTTCTTTCTCTGCTGCATTGTATGCATCTCTGGCATTGGCATATTCACGGTCGTAAGCTGCTGCAAGACGAGGATCGTAATCGGCTGTGTTCTCTTGCAATGCCTTAGTTTCCAGTTGTGCATCTTTCATCGTGTCGATGAATTCCTGCATCTGTTTATGCAGCTCATTGATTTGCCCCATGACGTCGTTCGCGCGGCTGTAATCCTCCAAGGCATACATTGAATCCATGCGCGATTGCATCGAGGGTGTAATTTTCCCGCCTGTAACCTCTGCCGTTTGCATTTCTGATTCAATCGTTTTACGTTCATCATCGATCTTGATAAATGATGAATTAACATTCGCACGTATCTCTTCCAGTGTCATGCGAGTCCTATTGTCTACCCACTTTGCCACAGATACGCCATGCTTGTTTACGCCGCGCCATCTGTCATTAAGTAGACGCTCGGCATCGGTGCGCGTAAGAGATCCATTTCTCACCATGCCTGCGACGAACTCGGCTGGTGTCATATCCTCGGATATGCGTAATTTCAAGAGGCTATCACGCTCTTTTTCTGCAATTCGGACAGATACATCTTGTACTACATTTCGCAACTCTTGCATGACATTTCCTACCGCTGACAACGTTTTGGCGGCATCGACCATGTCAATTAGCTTTCGCATATCTCGTTTTCGAAAATATTCGACATTCTGAGACGTGATAAGGTCTTTGATTGCACGCTTCATCTCTGTAACGGCAGCAAACATCTCTTTGTCGACAGCCCGGTTAAATGCAGTCGTGCGAAGCCGTGATTCATATCCAGCCAGCCGCTTTCGCATATCGGCTATTTCATATTTCAAGGCGTTGACCTCATCTGATTGCGATGCTGCATTTTCCCAATCATTTATAAACGGCTCTGGATTAGCTTCGAACTCTGCAAGTTGTATTACAAGTTTATTATCTTCTGCGACAAGCTCGTTATCCCTGGATACCTCCAATCGATATATGCCGTCCTCTATTTGCTCTATTTCGGCACGTGGTTGATAGCGGCGTGCGAGTTCGGCAAGTGCACTTTTGGCCGATGGATAACTGCCGAATATCTCTATGACCGCATTGCGAATGTCTTGATCATTGATGTCTCGTTCATAACCATTGATACGTTCGGATATACTCTGGACGTAATCTTCAAGATATTCCGTAGCACCGGCCGTAACAGAACTCATGCCTTCTGTTTTTGCATTGGAGAGTCCGAGTTCCGAGGATAGTCCTCGCTTTTTGCCATCAGGAGAATCACGCCATACGAGCTTCTGACCTTGCGCAATGTCAGCCAGTACGATGTCTTCCAATGGCAATGATTCTACCGTATTGTCTTTTAGTATGAAGCTAACCTTTGCTGAGTTGGTTTTCTTGTCTCCCCATGCGGATCTCCATGCTCGATCGATCTCGCGAATACGCGCCTTACTGTCTGCTATCTGGGTATTATAAGATTTCGATATCCGTTTCTTAATTGCTTGCGAGCGCGATGTGATTCCCCAACGCACATAGCGCAAGTCAAACGTATGATTGGATTTCGCCTGATTTTGATGGTGTACCCAGGAGCCATTCTCACGCCGCCAACCCGTTTTATCGAATATTGTCTGGGCGTCGAACCCACGTTGCTCCATATCATTGGCCTCGCGCCAAGCATCTGTATTACCGTAGCTAAACCGTGTGTTGTTGCCAGAAACATGGAAGCGCACATCGCCTAACTCGCGGGAAAATGCACGTACTATTTGCGATCGCTCCTCCTGATTCGTATAGGTCCGATATGGTATACCTGCATCATGTAATGTTTGCAATATATCTTTGTTTGTTGTGTTGGGAACAACGGCTCCGGCAAATTCATTTAAATATACAGGCCGCTCAAATTTAGTTTCGAAGTACATCGCAGGATATTCATCTTTTATCGCCGAAATCATATCGTTAAAGCGTCGCACATCAGTTTCAGATAATTCTATGCCGTATTCTTTTTTAATGTAAGATTGTGGATCCGACTGTTGTGCCGCTTCGGCCAATCGATATAACCCATAATCATCATATCCCTGAGCATCTGGTTGCAACTTCTCTCCGAGATCCAGAAACACGGGTAGCCACTTCTCTTTGAATTTATCAACGTCCGCATAATTAGAGACTAATCGTGCTTTTTCGGAGCGAATGTCATTCAAATTACTGCGTGTATTTAGTAGCCCGGCAATAAAGTGCTCAAAATTTATTCCCAGCCCCGTCGCAGCATTACGGCCTTGTTCGCGCATTATTTTAGATGCATTATTAATGGTATTAGCAACATATTTACGATATCCAACAGGTGTATATCCAACAAAAATAACTTCTTCTATGGCATACCGATCATCGAGTTGTCTTACCCAATCATCAAATTCTGGTACGAGATTATTGTTTACAATGTACTCGTAAGCAATATTATTTGTCATACGAGAGTTTATTGTCCCTGATTTCCGCATATCATCTCTTACTCCACGCACAAATTCAGACAATGCAGAATAATCAAATCCATGCTTTTCGATTAAATCGAGCTTTTGTGCAGCCCTGCTACGGACCAATGCTCGCTCAGCATTATCAGCATTATTTTTTAGCCTGCCAATTTTCTCTTGCAACGCCTGCTGATAAGCCTCGCGATCTCCACCAAATATTTCGCTTATATATACGTTTACGATTCCCTCAATAGCCTCATTGGAAAGATTAAACAAATTAAATCTCCCATTAGTTACATTGTTGACAACCTCATGTGTACTCTTTGAGTATATAGGATTAATTTTAACTAACTGTGGGGCTTTCCCAATTTGGAAGAGATACATATACGCTAATCCTTTTGAATCTCCATTATCGAGCCAATTGTTGATAGCCATGCTGGTATCACTATACATTTCATTAGGCAATGATTGTAAGTCTTGCATTAGCACAACTTCTCCTTTTTGCCCAATCTTGCGTTCGACCTGTGGATATCTGGGAGTGTAGGCATCTGCGAGCCATGTGCCGGCATTATGACCTGTCGATTTATCGATTTGAGCTGCCGGCATCAATAGCGATATATCGCCATAATTCAGATGCGTTTGTTTATCAACATCAATTACTGCAATACTCGGATTAGCGAGCCCGCCCTGTTTAAGAGCCTTGATTAACTTATCCTGAGATATATTATGTATTCCGACTAATGTTTTTGATTCCCGTGAGTCTGTTTCATTACTATGCATAGCCTCAACATATCCGCTGATGTCGATACCTTCGATAAGATCTCGCAAAGGCATCTGCGCAAATTGTTCGGCCGTAAGTGATTTAAGATCGTTTTGCGACCATTGTCCGAAAGTATTTTTTAAGGTTGACCATATCGCACGGAAGAAATCTTTAATCTTCGACAACAGTCCAGCATCGGCTGTTATATCAGCAGTGCGATCCTCCATGATTGCCGCGGATATACGTGCCCACGTCTCACTCGCTTGTGCATCTTCCGATATGTCCGCATAATTGGGATCGGCAATTACTTCACTCCACACATCGGTTTGCCGAGCAAGCTCTTTTGCACGTGCCCATAACTCGGGTTTCTCCTGAGCTACTATCTGACACCATAACTCAGTAAACTCATGAATGGGAGTATTAGGATTCATAAGATCGGGGTCGAGGTATATACGACCATTATAAGTGAATCCGTACACTTCTCCTTGCGGCGTGTGCATGTAGCGAATATTATCGACTATGCGAGGATTCTCCTCCGTAACGTCCGCCGCAGATCCGTGATATGCAGTAATCGAAAAACGAGGTGCAACTAATCTATTTTCGTCATTATAGTTGCGACGACGCATGTCTTTAAGATATACCTTGCCATATACAGGTTGGTATTTTGGTGCCCCTGGAACCTTAGTAAATCCATCTTCTCCACGTGACCAATGCCAATCTATCGGCATGCGTGCATCTGGTTTCGATATCAATGACCACAAACAAGTCCCTATATTGGGATTGTAATACTGATTGCTATATCGGTACTCAGATTTATCTCTTAGTCCATTGCGCCATGCCTCATATGATGCTATATTGGGCGATACATTAGACCAGTGATCAGAACCACGCACCACATAATCGCCGCCCTCATCGCTTCCATACCAATATTCAGAGCTTATGCCATAACCTGATATAGTAGTCGATTTATAATCGGGATCACGTTGCGGCCGCGATACCTCTTCGAATATAGCTTCGGTATGCTGATAGAAATTATCATAAGTGATTTGGGGATTTCGTAGCGGTACATCTATCTCGCGACTGCGCTTATCATTTGCCTTGGGGTGATCACTGATACGGAACTTGTCTCGTTTGCCGTCTTTGGTTGCATACACGTATGTACTTACTCCCCATTGGCTATATGATGTTATCGGTCCCGAAAAATCCTCATAACCTTCCGATGTCAACTCCTCTATGAGTTCTTGTGCACGCTGATGCTGCATTCGTCCCATAGATTCTTGCAAAGAGTTTAGTGGCTCACGCTGAAAACGAAGCCCAATATTTGGATTTTCAAAATTTTGTACTATCTTTGTAATAGTATCGACATCGGTCATGATGCCGGAGTTTGAATCTCCTTGGTTTGATGTGGCACCCGCAATAGGAGTGGGAGCGCTTATCAGATCGAGGAGTTTCTCTTTCGAGTCGATCCTCAACAATTTTTCATTGTTGATCCAACTGACGATACCATTTCGATGCTTTCCATATACGGAAGATACGAAGTTTATATTAGCCTCACCATTTTTATTTGTCCGTATTGCTGCGACAACATTATTGCCATCGATGCTCAACTCTGTAAGTACAACGAATGATCCGTTATGGGTGCCCTTGAACAATGCAATGGCATTATTTATTGCCTTTGGCAGATCTTTTATTTGAGATATATCGTATCTATGTTTCTTGGCCTTTTTAATGATTTTATTGCCATAAATCTTGATCGGCTGGTTAGGCATGCCGGCAGATAACATTTCGGCAGAGGGTGTGCCGAGATAAAGTGCAATCCCATCTGCGTTATCTTCCGTTAATCCATCTATGGTTTCATTATACTCATTATTGATTTGCTCAATTTCCTGCATACGATCGACGGCCGCATTTTCTGCGCTTGTGACATTACCTGTCACGGCATCGAGAATCTCGCGCATCTCTGCTTTATCGGTTACCACCTCTATGCCGGCACCACGTATAAGGTCTGCCATGGCATTGCCCATAGTGCTATTGTGATCACGCACCTCGTCAATTGCGTCTGTTTCTCCTTGCCTCACTTTCATACGGGTATTATCACGTACATGATCTATACCCATATCATTATCGGATTTCAGATTTTCAAGGTATTGTTGATATGTAGATATTATCTCTGTCGCAGGGCGTTTAAATCGAATTAGTGGATCTATAAAACGCAATTTCCCATTTTGGTCAATAATGACATTGTCTCCATCTATATCGGTGATAGAAACATAATCATTGCCATAGCTATATTCATCTTCTTTATATAGCCCGATGTCGGATAAATAATGTTTTATCTGTTCGGACGTAGGACGGGTATACGACTCGACAAAGTCCTGAGATAATACAAAACGCACGTCCCCCAGATGTTCGCTTACACCCTCCAAGGTATAAGGTGTATCTGGGAATAATATGTTATGTACTTTATGTTCGTAGATGGCATCTTCGGGCGCGTTTCTCTTGATCGCCGCTTTTGCATAAGGATCTTTAACCTTGAATACCTTGTCATTCGTGCGATCGATATAGATGACGCTTTCGCCCGTCCTGCCTGGTTGTTTTTTGCCTAATGATGCTAAGCTGTTTTCTTCGATAAAAAGATCATTGTCTTTGGCCGCCTTTACCAGCCTTTCGGATTCCGCTGCGCGTCGATCTCTCTCGCTATCGACTGTATGGTCCCTATATGAGGCGGCCATCGACGGCGCAAGCACTCGTATGCGGCTTCCGTCGCCAACTCCTGATACTGCTGCGGTTCGTTGGCTATAAACTCGGCTACCGTCTGCCCCGACCCGTCTTCCATCATAACTGTGCTCAGATCGGTCTTCTCTATATCTTTGATTTCCCTCATTATTTTCTATTGTTACAGGTATGTCAAAGGTAGAACTTTTTTCATCAGATGTCAAGTCCCCTGACGTTTTTTCTTCACCTTGTCCTAACTCGTGCGTTAATTGAATCGTTGTGGGCTGGTCGTTAGAACCTAATATATCACGAACAGCATTATATACATCGATTTTGGACTGTACCGCAGATATGGCGCGATAGGTCGCCATTAGTTCATTTGCATTGGATAATGAAGCCTTGTCATTCTGCAACTTATCAAGTCGTTGTTGAACAGAATGTATTAATGTGTCGATGTAATCAGAAGCCAGGCTTTGATTCCCCATCTCGCGCATCAATAACGATGCAAATAGCTGCGGATCATCTATCGTTTCATAATCAATATCTCCATCTTGGGTGAGCGGTATATCCTTTTCTTCGGTTAATGATTGTGTTGCAACATTTTGCCCGTTTGCTTCATTAGAATTTACATCTATGGTGCTAAGGTCGCCATCGGCGTCCATATCACCTTCACCATTGGTATTGCTTTGTTCAGTTTCAGGCAGCCACCATTGAGGACGTGCCGATGCAATTTCCTCTGCCGTGGCTATCCGCATTTCATCGAGTGCATATTGACCGAGAGCGCGGTGCATTGGGTCATTGTTAATGTTGCCGATATTTTGATCAACCCATACGCCACCATTAGGTATGCGCTCGATGATACGCGCTACGCCGTCGGGAGTCATGACTAAATCGCCAAGGTGTAATCCAGTCCGCTCAGACCAATCATCGTCCTCCTCAGTGGTATTTTGTGCGTATATATCGGTTGATGCGGAGGATTGTGATTGCTCTACGGCATTGTCCTGTTGTCCTGCATCTTGTTCTTGTATGATTTCTGTCTGGGCTTTTGCCGTAGCAATATCAGGTTGCAGTATATCCATGAATCCGACCATAGACACAGAGCCGTCCTCTCGGGATATCATATAGTGTCCATCTTGGAAGTCACCAAGTATCATAGCCTGTTCGCCATCAGATAAGGTAACTATATCTTCATTTTGATACACTTTATATCCTGCATTCTCAATGGCAGATTTAATAGCAGTGTCTATATCATGAGAACTGTCGGCCCGCATGGCATCTATCGAAGTTAACAAGCCTCGCAATTTGTCTGCTTCGATAGACGATGAAAACATCATGGCATAATCTTCTGCCAGCTTGTCGGATAACGACACCGTCATGGTCTCGCTTATCTTGCTACGTATGATCGATGTCTTTTCGCCAGTGGTTGGATCATACACATTAATCAAGGCATCAGGATTGGCCAAATCTCCACTATCAACAGTATATTTCCGAGCTTGTCCATTTTCGTCCTCGGTAACAGCAAACACCAGTTTCATCTCGGGTATGCGAACGTTTGGGTTGGCACCCTTATATGTCATGGACGCTGTACTCATGAGATGCGGCATGAATTGTTGCATGCGCTGCGTCTCATTATCCTCGCCTCGTGATATGCGTAGTTTGGTATCATTCATGATATAGTCCATGGCATATCCGACATCGGGGCGTGAATGGTCATTCCAATCGATGCCGGCCAAAGCCTCGCCTATTTCGGCCGGTGTTTCCAACTCAGATATAGATAGCAGTGTATTGCGCAACGGCAATGATTGTATATTGTTCAATGCAACATTTCTATCTTTATCTATTTTATTTATTTGGCGCGCTCGGCTGATGCGGGCGGGGACCGTTGGCAATTGCATATATGCTGACTGCATTGCGCAGGTAGCGAGTAAAACGGTCCAATAATCGGACGTTCCCATCTCTTTCCAGCCGTCATTGTCTCCGAATGGCATCATTGCGATGTTGGTAGCAACATCACCCAGTGCTTCACTTATAGGCTCGGCTATTGCACCAGCATAACCTATGCGACGCTCCATGTCTCGCCATGCGGCCGACTTCTGCCAACCAAGAACCTTATTGCCGCTGCCGAGACCAATCTTAGACATGAACTTATTTATGCCAAGGCCTCGGCCAAGGCCTCCGAGGGCAGAGTTGATCCATGAACCCCATGCTTCGGATGACACCTCATGCATCTGCCCGAGCAATGTGCTATATACATCTTTCCATGCGCTTGTCGGGGTATAGACCAGTTTGCCGTCTTGCCAATGATATTGTTGATTACGCTTGTCGGCCAGCTGCGCCCATGTCCCACCCATGAAAGGTGCTCGCGCCAATCCTTCCAATTCTGTTATGCCAATATTCTTCAAGCTACGGCCGCCCACCTTCAATGTTTGTCCGACAGCCGTTTTCAGACCTTGGCCGATACTCTGCTTGAATGATCCTTTTATGGCCTGTCTGGCTGCGCCGATGCCAAGCCCTTTTACTCCTGCCGTAGATATTGAACCGAGACCACCTGTTGCGGCCATCTGTGCCATAAACTCTCCTGACTGCCCTAATCCTTCGCCCACCTGGTTCCACCAGCTTCGCCCACCTTTGATCTGCTGCAACTCCTCCATCTGTTGCAATACCTCATTGGCGAGGACATATACGCGTTCTTCATCAGTAAGAGGCTCGCCATTGTAAGCCTTTTGCAATGCTTTGCCCTCGGCATATTCATTGCCAAGGGTGTTGAATCCTAATGTAAGGACATTCGCCAGATCAAAGCCCTCATCGAGTCCCGACCAGAAACCGTTATCTTTCATCGAGGCAAACCGCTGGCGCAACTTGCGTGTCGTGGCTTTTGTCCCGGAAGCCCAACTTGCCATAGCCTTGCCAGCTTGGGCTTCATTATTTGCAATAACGTATGAGCCTTGCCACCATGCGACATCGTCCATACTTTTAAATTCAATGTCGTCATTCAAGGCTTTGTCGGCCAAACGTTCTATTTCCTCTATCTTTTTATCAAGGATCGCCGTTTGCTGTTCGATGAACGCATCTTCCGACATGTCATATGTATTGCGTATATATTGTTGTCGGTAATCTGGATCGGACATGAAGCGTTCGTCATGCACGGCAGATTCGGCCATGCTTCTGACTATGTTCTGCGCTGCGGCAGGAGAATATGTCTTGCCATTTATCGTTACAGAACCATCTGCATTGGTCGGAAGGTAGTCGCGATAGTTATCTACTATTCGATCAATAGCATACTGTGCGTCAGGTTTAACAGAGGTTTTAATATCGGCTTCGCGTAACGGCAAACCTTTTTCTTGCCTATACGAATTGATTTGGTCGATAGTATATTGTCGACCTGTAAAATCTATCTGTTGCCATTTGTTCGTTGGCTGCCTCGGCACAGTCAACGAAATATACCCATGATAGTCATCGGACAGCCGTTGCTGCATATCATTCATGCTCATGGTTCCTGCGGCCGACAATGTTTGCGCTAAGTCTTGCGTTTCGGTGTCAAGTTGTGCCCATTCTCTACCTCTGCGTGCTGTCGCCACACGTTGATCTATTGTCGGCATGCCGGCAGATGGCAAAGTTGTGCCCGATATATCGAGTACAGTTTTTTCGGCCAGATTATTTCCGGCCGCTTGCCGAGCTGTCGATATGTCCGACAGTTGTCCTCCCATGCGATCGAACTGTTGCCGTTGCAAACCGGCATTGTATTCATATATATTCTTACGCACCTGCTCCTCGGACAGTGGCGTGTAATTCTCCGTCATTTGCGAAGTGTCGTCCGCTGGCGGCATCTTCACCGCCTGCGACATATCTACTTCTTGACCGTTATCGTCATATACGGGACCGTATGTCCAACCCTGTAAGGTGTCTTTGATGCCATCTTGTTGCTGAGCGGCATGTTTAGCGTCTATACGCTTTGCCAGCTCGTCTACATCGAATTTATATACTTTACTTTTCGGCGAAGTGTTATTTGTTGTTCCATCTTGTTGCTGAGCGGCATGTTTAGCGTCTATACGCTTTGCCAGCTCGTCTACATCGAATTTTCTTGGCATCTTGTAATTTTATTGAATGTCGTCCAAAATGATTTGCTCCGCATCTTCCCTTGAATAACCTCTTTGCACGAGATCATCTACCGCCTTTCCGGCGGTAATTGCTTCTTGTAATGAGACTCCCTGCTCGGTCAACCCACGTACAAACATGACCCCCTGATCTCGCTTCGATGCTTGCGTGCGGTATTGATCTTCTGTCTTGGAGAGATCTTTGCTCGATCGTGATGTGTATGTAGTGTCGCGGTATGGTAGATCTTGATTTCGATTGCTCTTTTTCACTCCTGACTTAATAACCTCTTTTTGTCCGAAGCCATACAGATTATCATAGATGTATCTGTCGAGTGCATCTTCATCGCTTAACTGGGTGGTATTACTGCCCGAGCCTTTGCGAATGCTCGCAGCGGCTATACGATTCTTGCGGTTGGCAGCACCTTCGGCAGCACGCGCTTGACGGTCCAATGCTTTTTCGCGTGCATTATTCTTCATCTTATCATATTCCAATAAAGTAATGCGTCCCTGCTTGATTAATTCAAGTAAGTCTTTGTCGCCCTGAGCTACCATGTCGTATGCTTGTTTAGCCAGCGCATCAGCTGCCGCTATTTTAGCCTGTTCATTCTGAATATCGTAGTTTAATCGCATCTGCCGCCATTGGTCGCCTCGCTGCTGGTATTCACGCTGCATGCGATTTATCTCCTCGATATGTCTTAATGGCGATGACGTGTTGATCGGGGAAACGTACCCCGCACCTTTCCGCCGGAAAGCATTTACACCTTGCGCCGCCGCTGAGAACAGATTGCCGAGCGCTTGTGCCATTGCCACTCTACGCATGTCGCGCTCTCGCTTCTTGTCGTATGTCGGCTGATTCCAGTTAATCAATGCCCCGATGACAGATTGGCCTTTTTCGCGTGCATCGCGTGCCGCTTGTTGAGCTTTGGTGTATTGTTCCTCCAAAGCCGCGTTGCGGCGCTGCTGGTCAGCAATAGCGTTACCGATAAGATTATTTCCCGAAGTGATGCTGTAAGTTGTTGCCGGAGTTAATCCGTCGCCGACAGCCGGAGAATCTTGTTCTTGTATCTGTTCCTGATCGTCGGCCAACAATGTATTTTTTTTATCCTCCATATTTATTTACCGTATTTCTTTTGCCCGAAAAATTCATCGTAGGATAAAACACTCTCGGACAACTTGGGCTTTGTTGTCAAACCGGCTTGTGCTTTTTGTTGTGTTTGTTTTGAAACTTTTATGCCTTTGTCAGTACCGCCCTTATCCGCTTGTTCCGTCCACGCGTTCGTTATAGAATCTACACTATCGCCTATCGCGGATAAAACATTGTCTATGTCGGAAACATTGCTCTGGAATTGATAGTTGGTCATAGCTTTATTCAATTCCAATCCTCGTTTTTGTTGTCGTAAAGAATCTTTATATTGGGCACCTTGGGCAGATAGATCGCCAACAACATCGGCTGTGCGCTTGGCGAGTTGTCCGGCCATGGCGACCTTAGCCTCATCGGTAGCACCGCGGCGTATAGCCTCTGTGTTGAGCTGCCGTAATGCTTCTGTGTTGCTGTCTGTAACCTTGCGAATGGCATTGCGGCTGTCGGCGCGGTCAAGATAATTGGCTCCTATCTCCCCGGACAACTCGTTGAGCTGCCTGTCGTATTGTGACATCATTTCGTCCTGGGCAGATTTTAACCGATCATTTGCAGCTCGTGAACCGAACCAATTAGCGAGACCTTTTACCCCCGCTCCTATTAATCCAATAGCCAGCGGTCCTATGCATTCATGATGCGTAACCGTATCTGCATTATGGCCACATAAGCAATAATACACTATAATTGAGATCGTCGGGATCCATTTAAGTACCTTGGTTGTCGATTTATAATACATTATTTTGTTTATTTTATCGCTCAAATATAAATATTTATATTTATTTTTGCTCAGGCTAAAAAACAAAAAAAAACGTAATAAATGGCTAAGCGTAAGTTATCTGGACATGATCCGGCGCGTGATGCGATGATGTTGATAGAATTTGCCCGCAATCCGCGGCCAGCTGTTATTGGTCGTAAATTCGGCGTGCATCACTCTTATGTCAAGAGGTTATGGCAATCCTTATCCGACGAGGAGAAAAACGCATACAAGATGAAATCGGAAGATGTAAAAGAGATTGCTGCGGAAAAAATAATCGAGGAACAATCGGACGCTATCGCGGCTACTACTTCGCGATTAATGCGACTCGCAGATATGTCGCTCGATGAATACGAACGGCGGTTATCAAACCCTCAACTTAAACAAAACATTAAAGATAAGGATTTAATTTCATTTATTGCGCGGTCGCTTGCTATTGTTCGCAATACAGCTGACAAGGACAATGATGACGACAGCAAAGCGACAAACGATAATATGTCGGTATTCGACATGTTCGATCAATCGATTCAAGACAACATCACAAATAAACTTACTTAATTATGGCAGATCAAAAGCAACGTACAAGTATAACTATTCAGGGATTGGATACGTGTACGCCAGATGATGCGGTAGCAGATGGCAAATGCGAACGTCTTCACAATTTACGGTTCGACGGAACGGTATGGCGGCCAGTATCGCCTTACAGTATCACACACACTATACATGGGCAGCTTGACGATGATTACTCCATCGTCTATCATCACCCTGCCGCAGGAGAGAACATATATATCGCCATGTTTAACAACACGTTCGAGGGGTATATGTTTTATCGTTACGACATCAGACTCGACGGAGATGCCGCAGTGACGCTAATAGCATCATTCGATGTCATGCCACGCATATCGCACTTCGGAAACGTATTGATCTTTATGTTGGGCGATAGGGTAGAATACTACATATTGCGAAATGGCAACTATATTAAGTTCTCAAAGACGGAACCACCGATGGTCAATGTCTCTATTCTCGATAAGAACCGAAGAGCGATGCACCCAGATTATTTCTTGACGCACGGAGGGCTTATCCCTTATGCCGATGCCGTAGCGGGTACGGAATATCCACGAGCGATATGGACACTGCTTAACATAACGCAGGGTACATCTCTATTGCAAATTCACGATCGCGATTTTCCTGAGTTGTGGACGGGTGAAATCGCTATCTTTGCCTCATATAGATTAAAGGACGGAACAAACATGGCTGTATCACCCATTGACATAATTGCTTCTGAGTATGTTGCCAATGTTGGAGGACGCAGTCTCTCGGCAAGAAGATTGGCTTTTTCACGCGATGAGTCCTCTGGTATATATAATGGCGAAATATCAATGTCCGAGGGCGATATGTATTTGCTATGCGAAAGACAAGGAAAAAATCTTGTGCCGGGCAAGTGGGTAGACAATCAGCTATATTACATCTTGCCGACAATAACAATAAGCATTCCGCAAGGTATAGATACCGAACTGTATGACTCTGTTGCCATCTACTCAACACGCTTGAATAACATTTATAATTTGGATTATAGAAATTCAACTATTGATAATAATAATTATCGCCAGGAGGGCGATGGGGTTACAGATGCAACGGAACAATCTATATACGCAGATAATAAATTGGTCGAACAGCCATTTTATTTAATCAAAGAGATTTCTCTTTCTGAATTCAAAAGTTCAACGTTTAGTTTTGAAATTTCGGCCTCTATGTTGAGTAACGCGGAGACTTCGCCGGTTTATGCACCCAATAATAACATACACGATATAACATTCGATGCTGTGCTTGACTTCAATAATAGGTTGCACATGGCCAACATCAAGACACATCTCTATTCCGGGTATCCAACGGCAACATACTTTGCGGCCGGTGAATCGGCAGAACGTACATTGACACAATATACTATTATCAGCAGAGATAATGTCCAATATGCCGTGAAAGGAGAGAGCCTTAATGCCGGCGGCGATGTGATCGGCCAACGCGCGTTCAAGCATATAATATCTTATCCAGATTATCGCGCGACTAAAATGATGCTCGTGTCAGAAGATGGTGAGGTTGCTCTCGGCGTGAATCTGAGGGAGTCTGCGGCCCTCAACATTGCATATTACATACCTAATCCAACGGCAGACCTTAAATATCCTCTCATAGTGGGTAATCCTGATGGTAGTGTTTATGATGGTAGTGTTAACAATGTAATCGAAGATCCCAGCCGCATACAGGTTTCGATGACCAATAATTTATTCTCGTTGTCATTCGAGAATTCGTATGCTATTGGCGGCGATGACAATCGTGTGATTGCCATGCAGGCTGCCGCATTAGAGATGTCCGATGCTAAGTTCGGCGAGTTCCCGCTATATGTGTTCACCACGCAAGGTATATTTGCGCTGCAAAGCGGTTCGAGTACACTATATGCCGCAGTAGTACCAATCAATTATGATGTTGTCATAAATAAAAATATTGCTGCCATTAATTACCACATAGCTTATATAACAGCAAGAGGGATTCATCTTATGAATAACCAAGGCACGCAGGAGATCTCGACACCTATCAATGACCAGAATAATCGTATTTTATTCGATTATTTGGCAGAGGCAAAGATCATATATTCTAAGCCACATAATGAGATGATCGTATATAATGGGCGATATAATCATGCTTATGTGTATTCTTTGGGTTATGGCTATTGGTTCACGCGAGATTTGCGCGGAAACAAGCTAAATACCGATGAGCTATTCTATAAGGGCGTATTGCGTGATATAACGCAAGAAGACACTTCTCAGCCATTGCCGAGGACAGAGATCATCACGCGTGCTATCAAGTTGGGGAATTTAGAATTCAAACGCATTGAGACGTTTATATGGCGGCTATCTATGCCCAAAGAGACCGATGAAGTCGAAATGGACGTTGTTGCGGAGGGGTCACAATACCCGGGAAAAGGGTGGAGTTCGTTGCGGGCGATATCCGACAAATTGTTAACGGGCGGCGATAATGACCCTATAACGCTGCGTAGAGTGCCATTCTCTGCAAAGTATTTCCGTTTGCGACAAATAATGAATCCATCTCCTCGCGGCGGCGAATTTCAAATATCAAATATAGATGTTGAATGGTATGTGCGCTTCGTTCATCGCATGAGATAAGTCGCAATGCGCATAAGGGCATTGCTATCGATAATATCCGCGCAATATACCGCGCAATTATATCGAAAGTTCAAAAAATTAATTTATATAATAAATTAAGATGTCATGCGCGGTATGCGCGATACTATTGTACATACCGCGCATATAATGTGCAATTACATAATTGTGCATTATTTATTTTTCTTGCTTTTTTAAATTCGGGATCTTTTGCATCTTCATCTATGCATCCCACCATCATCAGCAGGGTAGCCAATAATAAATATTTTTTCATTTTCTTTACCATACTAACAATTACTATTTCAAAAATTGACATGTGAGCATCGGGTGCGAACCGTCACCGAACCTCCTGCAAATGTCTGGACGATCTTCATAAATATTGCATTTACAGTCAGACCGAAGAAATGGGCATTTATTGGTACTTGGATCGTCAGATGTCCATGCCATAAGCGATGGCGGAAATTCCGGGTTATAGGGCATTTCTAATGTGTACTCGACGTTATTGACGATCTTGTCCGCAAATCGTTCCAAAAGTCCAACAGGTAGCACAATGTTGTAACAACATGTAGCTTTACATTTATTAATTCGACATTTCATATGTAGGTTTATTCTTTCCCGTTTTTATCCAAATATTTATTTTCTCATGAAGATAATAGGCTTTCTCAGAAGACATAAGACCAATAGTAAAGCTCCTATAATGACTATAATGGCTAATCCTATTAAGGTTAATAATCCGATTAATATTTTTTTAAATGCTCTCATACCCCTATTGTTCCCATATAAAAATCCGATTCTTTGATTGGTCTGCTGCTCTGGTGAGCAACCCTGGAAGATATATCTCTCGGTGAGGTTTACTCATGAGAGGGTTGTCTTTGTGGGTGTCAAGGTTCCCAACAAGAATTAGACGCTTAACTTTTGAGAGTACGTCCTCGAAGTCTACACCTTTATCATTTCCACTTTGTGTGTCATCACGCCATTTGTGTGTCGCATAGCAGCCAATAACAGTGTGTGGCTTTATCTGACGGACCGCACGACTTGCCTCTAATTTCATAACTGTTGCTGGATATTTGATGCGCGGTTGTTTCATCAAATCATAAAATAGACATGTCTTCTTATCGTCTTGCTGCTGGTAGCTGTCGGTCATGATGATGTCAAGATTGCTGCCGATATAGCCGTTGCCGGCACAAATCTCAATAGCCTTTTCATCTCCGATGAGTTCGTCAAGAAAGTCGATCAGTTCTTCTGTCGGAACAACATATGTCGCAGTTTCATGTCGCAGCATACGGATTTCTGGCCAAGGGAATTTCTCCCATTCAGAATGCGGTAAAACTCTCATCTCTCTGCCCTTCATAACGTGTCGGCGGATATTCTTCGTCGAAATATTGCTATCATATTGCTGAGCAGTTATAGGCCCAATGTTAATTACATTCATATTGCTTTATTATTCTTATAAACCTCAACATCTTTATCTATTTTTGACAATCGTAGTACATGTTGCAACTCGTGTACGTAATCGACAGGTAGGCGGAGGGAATAGTAGAGCTTCCACATATCGGCATATAGGCGACCTGTGGGTGAAATAGTGAACTCGATAGCCCAATCAAGATGACCTTCCTTTCGTTGTTCACAACGCAACTTCTCTGGGGTTCTCCACTCCCACCCGTTGGCAAGCAGTATGTCCACTGTGAGCGGTAGCGGCTCGATTTCCGACGGCTCATAGTCGAAAGGATCGGCTTCGTTGCCGTCGATATTAAGATACACCCAGTCCTCGCCTATGCCGGTGACGCGCATCGGCGGGGTAAAGCGTTTCTCTCCGTATAACGCGATCGAGGCGGCCTGCACCCAGTCGCCTACCTGTAATTCATCTGCTGTCATTGTTTTCTTATTCATAATTACATACTACAACAAATTGATTAATTCTTTGTCCATAATGCGAGAAATGCTCGCCACGCGATCAAACGAATAATCCAAGTTCTTTTTTCAGTCGCTTGTCGGCGATTTCTATGTATTCGGAGTTCAACTCGAACCCTATATATCTGCGAGCGTGTTTCCTTGCCACTACCGCCGTAGTTCCAGATCCCATAAACGGATCGAGAATGATTCCATGTTCGGGACATCCTGCCAAAATGCAAGGTGCGATCAGAGCTTCTGGAAACGTGGCAAAATGAGATTCCTTACAAGGTTGTGGTGGGACAACCCACACACTCCGTTTGTTGCGGGTCTCTGCCCCAGGCATATCGGCATACTCGATTGTTTTTGCGCGTCCAGATCTATGGTATGCACCATGACCTCCCTTACCAGTGTCCCAGCCTGCCGGTTTTCTCATCCGATTCTTACCGACATTAGGGTGATTAATTAAGTTTTTTCCGTCTTCGAATTTCGATCCGTTCCAACCATTTGCAGGTTCTTTTATTGCCGCAGCATCGAAGTAATAACGAGCTGATTTACTCAACAAAAAAACATATTCATGCGCCTTTGTGCATCTATCTGTCACACTCTCCGGCATAGGATTTGGCTTTGACCATATTATATCCTGCCGAAGATACCAACCGTCCGCTCGTAGCGCAAAGGCCAGTAACCACGGTATGCCAATAAGGTCTTTCCTTTTATATCCTGCGAATCGCTTAACTGTGGCTAAGCAACCATCTGTTCCTCGATTTGTCCCTTGTTTGCATTTCATGGCGTTGTCAGGATAGTTGGTTGCCCCCTTGCCACTGCTGGCATAACTGTCACCAATATTCAGCCACAGCGTTCCAGCCGGTTTTAGAACCCTCCTCACTTCGCGGAAAACCTCGACCAATCGATCGATATACTCTTCGGGGGTATTCTCCAACCCGATTTGGCCGCTCACGCCATAATCCCGTAAGTTGAAATATGGTGGAGACGTAACACAGCAATCTATACTATCATCAGCAAGATTGCGTAAGCCAGTGAGACAATCTGTGTTGTATATTATGTTAGTTTGCATATTATTTCGATAAAATAAATATTCCTATGACCTAAATACTCTTTTCATATATCAATCAGTTGTTAAGTATTATTTAATAACTCGTGTCGGTTATATCTCATGACCACAATACCAGCAGATGCCTAACATGATTTCACTGAGGCTCAATTTGTGATTACAGTTATCACAACGCCATCTAATTAGGCTGATAGATGCATCCTTTTCATATTTCTTTAATGTTTGAAAATCTGTCATAAGTGTTCTCGATTAAGCAATTCCACAATGTGCTTGGCAATCACCAAGCATTTCTCGTCGTCCATGACGCTGATGTCGTCAACGGGTAGTAATAAGGTCCCATTGCTATCCATAATGAACGCTTCATCTCCTGCCTGCTCCTGCCTTATTGAGAATGGCGGCTCCAAGTCCTTGCCCTCGCCGATGACGTTGTTAATCGTTATCATTTTTTTCATATTCATTAATCGTTTTAAAAATCTCATATACAAGTAACGGCACTACCGCATTACCGTAGGCCTTTATTGATGTCTGCGCCACGCAGGAAAGGTGATACCGTCCAGTCGGGCGGTAAGCCCATCATCTCCGCCACAAACCGGGGATTCAGTTGGGAACCGCTTATACCGAGCGAGAGCGGCACAGAGTTCTGATGCTCGTTCTGCACTCCTCGCTTGTCGTCTGTCGCGGTCGGAGTCGGAGTCGGAGTCGGGAGCAATCCCCGACGCGCTGCCAATGCTAATGTTGGTCGATCTGGGGCATTCGCTGACTGACTCCTGTTGACTCGCCCGCTGCCCGAATCTATTGCAGTCGGCGTAGGCAACATCTCTAACGCTATCGGCCTGCTCTGCCCATTCTGGAATACTTTGAGTCCTTGCGTCTGGACAGTGGGTAAAAGAGCCATCGCCGAGTAGGGATTTAGATTGCTCATAATCTTGCGTGTGCGAGCTGGGTTGCCGTTGGGTATCCGCCGATCTTCCATAACAGCTGGAGTGGGCAATAAACCATGTCCTATCGCGTCGGTGGGGAGCATCGACGGCACAAGCCGGAATAACATACGCTTGGACGGTGTAGCCTGCATCTTCCAGATCAGCGCACACTTGCTCGAATACCATTCCACTCGACCAATTAACAATTCCGTAAACGTTTTCGCCCACGATCCAGCGCGGTCGTATCTCTCGAATTGCTCGCAGCATCTCCGGCCAGAGATAACGGTCATCGGCCGTGCCTTGACGCTTGCCGGCGACGCTGAACGGCTGGCAGGGAAATCCTCCTGTAAGGACGTCCACACGCCCTCGCCAAGAAGTAAGGTCAGTTGTTGTGATGTCTTGATATTGTTGTGCATCTGGGAAGTGATACTTTAATATTTTTCGGCAAAAATCATCTATCTCGCAGTTGAACACGTTCGTCCACCCTGCCCACTCGGCGGCCAAATCAAAGCCGCCGATACCACTAAACAACGAGGCGTGCGTCATACCTCGAATAACGTTGGTTCATCTTGTTCGGCTGCGGCCACTTCGAACTTCTTCTTGCTGATCCACATTTCGAATATCTGTTCGTCAGTCCGATCAGCAAAATCGGCGCGCCACCCATTCGCACGCAGACGATGGATAAGGCGGATGAACGCCTCTCGGTACTTGGGGTATCGTCGCTCCATGCGGCGTATATAATTGAGGCTCGCCATAGGGCAGAACAGACAGCCGAGCCGATGCCACCCTTGATCGTATAGCTCACAATACTCAATGTTGCGGCCACGAATGTACGTCCATACGTCGTTGGTCGACCAGTCGATGATCGGCGATACTACAATTTTATCCTTGCCGCCAACGCAAGAGTGCTCGACTTCTTCTCTACGTTCGAACTCGTCGATCGTGCCGCTGAACTTGTGTCCGAGAACCTCCATTTCATTACGTTTCGACCGCTTCACGCTCTCCGCTCGACGAACTCCAATCAATGTAATCATGCCTATGCCTGCACTCTCTTTGATCTCGGCGCAGCAGAAGCGATAGCACATCGTCGGCAGCATTCCCTTTTTTTCGCACAATTGCAAGAACGTCAACGGCGGCCTATCAATGATGACATCGGGATAGTGAGACTTTATGAATCGCACCAACTCAGGTGGATCAAGCGTCGTGAGCGTGTAATGTGCCTCGAACTTCACTCCTGCCTCCTTGGCGAGGTGGTAAAGTACCTGACTATCCTTGCCGCCCGAGAACGCAAGGAAAAAGCCCTTATCGCTCATTCGCAATGCCAGCTTCTCGGCGCGACGCATAAGGGCTATGCTGTGATCTATGCGTGTCTGTATTCTCATACCTCAGCCCTCCACTCGTTGAGTCGCTTCTCGGCTATGTTGGCAATGTCGAGATATAATGGATCGGCCTGCTCTTTTTGAACGCGGGTTCTGAACGCTTCAATCGTACCCAAGAAGCAACCGCAACGCACGTATATGCCGTCCTCAAAATTAAAAAAATACAACTTCTCTTTATTATCAAATCCCCAATCAGAGAAAGAGACAAAAGGTTGTTTCCCTATGGAGCGATGGCCTCGTTCGAATCTGCAACGCTTGTCGAAACTGCAATGTTCTCCGAAACTGCAATGTTCTCCGAAACTGCAAGCATAACCAAAGTAACAGCTAATATCAAAATAGTTTAGATCTCTAAAAGTGCATATCTCTCCAAAAGAACATTCCATTTTGAAATGACACATCAAATAAAAACTGCACTGGTCTCCAAACTTACAATTCTCCTCGAACTCACAACCAGTGCCGAAGTGGCAATAATGGCCAAACTTGCAACCAGTGCCGAAATGACAATGATTACCGAAGTGACAATGATTTTCAAAGCGGCAGTGTTGCCCAAAGTTTCCACTCTCAAAGCAGCATGCTTCGCCAAACTGACAATTATCGCCAAATTCTCTTATCCTCGAATAGTCGCCCGTTGGGCAGTGTTTGATCCCATTACCATCTCGTGCAATAGCGTCGAACTCTGACTGTGTGTAGGTTTTCATATTTTTGCTAATGTTTACTCGTTGAATTGATGCCAATTCGGTTTTTGCTCCAAATCACCTCGCCATTCGGCGGCGTTGTAGTAAGGGTTGAAATTAGATATTTAAGGTCGGTAATCTCCTCGGCTTGCTTATCCAATGCTCGCTCGTATGCGGCGGCGGTCTGCGGGGCAATATCTTTCGCCTTACCGATATTGCGCCAATAGCGGCGAATCCAATTCCACATCGCATAGTAGAACTTATCCCGCATATCCCGTCGGAGCAAATCGGCCTGCACTTCATATTTGGTCTTGTGGAGGCATGGCGCAGCTTTGATGCAGCGGAAAGTCCCCGAATCGGTGATATACATCAATCCTGCGAACTTCGGGCATTCGGCCTCGGAGATAATCCCGGTCGGACAGACGTAGTAAAAGTAGTTCGGTCGCTTGCCGGGTGAATCCTCTCCATCGGACAGAATGCGCATCTTGTCCTGTTTGTGGGCTGCCTCATTCAGAAAATCGGAATGACTGATCTTGATCTCGCACTCGTACACATATCCGGCTTTGGAGATCGCCAAATAATCGGATTCCCACTCGTAGAATATGAAACCGATCATTTCGAGGACGGGCTTCGTCAGAATCGGATGATCCCAGTATAACGCCTGCTGGATGCTCTCCTCGGTATGTTTCAGTTTAATCGGGGCCTCGCCTCGTTTGCCTATCGTTCCCATATTGCTATTCGTGAATATATCTCCACTTCATTACATCATAGGGACAACCTGCCCAACTTTCCAATGGTGTCGGACGTACCCACCATCCGAATATATCGTAATGAAGTATAGTGTAATACGCAGTTCCCTCATCTGCGATTTTCCCCAGCACTACGGCTCCTTCTTCCGGCAATTCCTCTTTCGGATCATGCCAGCGGAGCAGTTCTTCTCGCTCAGATTGTGCGCCAGCTATAAATCCCCATTCCGCATTCTTACATCCGGGGCATTTTACGGCATATTCTTTTGCCCGTTCTTTAATCGTTTTCATTGTCAATTCATTCTTATAACTATGTTTCCTAAATCTTCCAACTTGCGGGCAACACGTTCCATTTCTTTCCGGCTTCCAAAGTTTGCATACGTTACCCAAAAGCCCATGAAATTTCGTTTTTGGATTGTGCACCATTCGTCGCCGAATATATTTTCCATTCGACCGCATCGGTACGTTTTCATTCCTCGTTCAGTTTCTTGATAAAATTCATGCGATGATATTCATAGTCTGGTTCAAAGCCGCTGAACCACATATCATCAAATGCCTCTATTGCTTTCTGTCGCATCCGCTCCTCTGCCTCCTGTTCGGCTATTTCTGCTACTCTAATTGCCTCTGGCCTCCCTACATGTTTCGGGAATACCTCAGGGGATAAAGATTTAATGTATGCTTCTGCTTTCTTGCTTTTCATGGCTCAATTATTTTCGTCGTTATCGGGATAGGTATCATCTTCGTAGTTAATGCAGAAGTCAACGCCGATGTCGCCGTCAAAAATTCCATTAGCTTCACATTCTTCGTATCTTCGGCAGTTGTAGCAATGACACTCGTTTACGGGTCTGTTGATTTTCATAATAACTTTGCTTTTTCTCCATCGATTATGCGATACTTACGGCGGCAGACTTGACATTCAATGACGTTGAAGTCGTCACACAATTCGACGTCGTCAATGTCATAGGCTATGCAACCCCATTTTTTCTCGGTGATTTCATTTCCGCAAATACACGTAAATTCGCACACGGCGGTGTATTCGATGTCTTTGGTGTAAGTTAAAACATACATCTTACCGGCTTTCGCCTGTTTCTCGCGCTCGACGGCCTTGCGTTCGATGCTCTGCAATAGGGCTATCTGCTCGCGATTGCCGATCTCTGGTGCAATGACCTCCGAGCCGCGCATGAATTGACCGTTGACGATGCGCAACGGCTGTTTTACCTCGTTTTTCATATGACAACAGTTCTGGTTATAGTTAATTTGCCGGTATAGCCTCGTGCCCGCAACTCAGCAATAAGCTCTCGTGGTTGATACTTCGAGAGATCTGGATTGCGTCCCCCCCCCCGAAGATTCTACTGCCTTTTCGCCGGCACGCTTAGTTGCTCTCCTTTGATGAGCACACTCTTTGCAAATATGTGCATACCCATCTTTTGACATGTTAACTTTGCGGTAGTTGTCGAGCGTAAGCAATCGGCCACACTCAGTGCATTGTTTAGCTGTGTTGTTCATAATTCATCTTTTAAAACGTTAATTGCTATATGAATACCGCATTTCAACCCCTTCTTAAATGTTGCTTGTTGATCGACAGTCATGGTGTTAATTACGATTGCATCAATGCTTGGGACTTGGTCATTAATCAGCTTAATCAATCTACGCACAACTTGTTTCCGCTCTTTACTGTTCATAATTTTTAGAATATTTGATGTTTCCTAATTTTTGTTTTTTTGCGATGATAAAGTCTTGTGCAGCGTAGGCTTTGAATGTCCAATAAAACGAGTTTTTGCTTGCTATTGATTGCTTATTGGCCATTGCCTCTACGATTCTCGTAATGTCGTCATATTCGTATTTGTGACATAATTGTTGCGCTTGCCACAATATCAACGGATTTTTGAACCGCAATTGGAGGTCGGCAAAATTACCCCATATCCACAACAGGCATTTTATCGGTTTAGCGAGTCCTCGCCATTCATGAGTATGCGTAAGGTCGTTTATGCCTAACAGCAGTGCCGTGAGTTCGCGCGTCCGAGCTATCGCGCGCGCGTCCGAGTATGCGCACTCGCGAGAGAAGTTTTCTAATAGAGACTGTGTGTGATTCTCATTATTTCTTTCTATATATTTTATTATATTAGATTTTTTTGCTGGTTCGTTTGCTGGTTCGTTTGCTGGTTTTTTATCGTCGGGAATAGGGTTGTATCTATCATAATTACACAACTTTATTATTTTATATGTTGGTTTGTTTAGTGGTTCGTTTGCTGGTTTTTTTGCTGGTTTTCGTGTCAAAAACTCAATTCGTGGGTTCTCGTTACATGCTAATGTATTCAGATAGCTCCGCACCTTTGTGGCGGACCAATTCCATCGCGCCGCCAAATATCTTTGTGAGGCGAATATCTCTCCTCTAAGTAACTCAATTCGGTCAGTTGAACGATCTAAACTTGTGTCTTGAACGTCTACGATGACACTCTTATAGGCCGCCATTTGGATCATGTCAAGCCATGCGTCGGCACGGGAGAATACACGAGTTTCACGCCATTCTTCCGTATCGAAAAAACGCCGTGAAAGCTGTATGTATCCTGTCTTGCCCATATATTATTGAGATAATTAAATTCATAAAAAGTGGGCATGTCGCCCACCGGTGTAAATAACTTACAATAAAGAACGCATTCGCAATTAAAGGCGGCGAAAGTCACCTTATATTACTAAATTTAGCTTCCCGAGATGCCTCATAGAAGATGTATTCAGCGCGGGTCATTTCGCGAGGCTGCAATCTATCCAGATCACTCTGGGCATAGCGATTTTTGTTGCCGTTCACTGTCGTTACAATGTGTGGGCGTATATGGCCGGCATAGATCAATCCATAGAATGTAGGGCGACTTATGTTTAAGTAACGCGCTGCACTGGCCGCTGTATGCCATATCTCAGGCATCACACGCTCTCGCCATGATTTAGGTCCTCTTTTAGCCATGTTAATTATGATTTGTTGCATTAGTATTTTGTATATCCTCGCAGGGCTCATACATCGCCCCGTTGATGAATTTACGTGCGATCAGATACCCGGATTCTGCGGCCTTAGCAGCTGCATGCTTTGCGTTGGGACATAATTGTGATACTTCAACGAATGACGCGCATGCAGGCTCTATTTGAGACAGAGTCTTCCTATTGACTATTGTAGTCACGAAAGACGTTACGCAGTGAATACACATTATTTTGATCGGGTTTGTCATAAATAAAATCTCTTTTGTTGAGCCGCCGAGATTCGAACTCGGAACAACAGAACCAAAATCTGCTGTGTTACCGTTACACTACGGCTCAGGCTTACGGCATTGCCACCTACTACTCGCCCACGCGATCAACGTAAGGTTTCGATGGCATGCCGTTACCATATTTTCGCGTCAATCATATATGGATCTTCGAACTTCGTTATCTTGGCATATTGATCGATATGTTCAATCGATATGCGATGGCCTGTACGAAGTTTGTTATATCGTGCAACGCTTTGTTGCCAGTTCTTGAAGTCATATTTGCTTCTTGTTAATATGACATATACGTCACCTACATTCATGCGTCGGAGTAGTTCCGTGCGATTGATATAGCCCATGAACAATATTTTTAGCAATGTCTCCTAATGTAGAGTAGGCTGTCATGTAATCAAAGATGTCTGTCATAACCGACAACTTCCATCTATTGCCCGGGAGGTCGGCTAACTTGGCATTGCGTTGATCATCACTAAGCATATTGCCGCGAATGTAATACTCATGATGCCCTGTATATGCTATCATGTTCATTCGTTGTGCAAAACGGAAGGCCGTGTGTACATGGCGATGTTCTGCTTGTAACTCTGACGCACTTTTGTTGAGTAGTGATCTTGCCCACTCGGCCAGATCTTCGCGTGGTGCGCACTCTATGTTGTGCTCGATGATTATTTTTATTCCGTTTGTCATATTAAACTATTGCATCTACGCCGTTCTTATTGCACCATGCTACCGATGATGATACGGTAGCGAAGGTGTGCTTTGTGTTGTTGGTTGTGACAATCGTCACTGTGCCATTGTCGTTGAATCTTACTCTTGCCATAATCATAGTGTTTTTAACGTCCAATGAATAAAGTAGCAAGAGTGCATAACTTCTCGGTTAAGGTAGTGAGCGTATTATACTGCTCGTGTAGAATGTCGTCACACCATATCAGGACGGACGACACGGCACATCTGCGCAGATCTTCGGGTGTAAGAGGCTGCATGATTTGGCCGTTGAGAATCTCAATGAGTTGTGATTTCGACATCTTGTCGAAGGGTGTAGTCTGTGCGTTGCCAGTACCTTGTACCGGCCGTACGCTTTTGTCCACGTTTGCCATTGTGAGAAACAAAAGTTAATTAATGTATATAGACAAAAGAAGCGAGGCTCCTTGTGTTTTGGCAAACGTGCAATACCGCAACAAGCGCGATAATGTCTCAGGAACCCCGCTATAATGCGGTTTAGTATGTATCGAATTTTGTTGCTTATTGCAACGTTTGCCGATACAAATGTACGCAAAGTTTTTGATTTTACAAAGTTTTTGGCAGAATTTTTCATGATACACCCATTTTGGAGGTTGTACAATAATCTCAATGAGTTGTGATTTCGACATCTTGTCGAAGGGTGTAGTGTGTGTAAAGACCTTACGGTTCTTCGGATCGATACCTGTTGTTTCGCTGTTTGGCATTTTGCTAAAAACAATTGGTTAATATGTACAAAAAGAGGGCGTACCCCCTTTTGTCGCCAAACAGCTATGATCCCGAAGGAACATATAGCAGGGATACGCCTTATTGCGTAATTATATATGTACTTTGCTATGAAATCATAGCTGTTTGGCAATGACAAAGATACTACAAAATATCTACTCTGCAAATTTTTTTCTAAATATTTTTCAATCTTTGTCATAAATAGGCGTTTATTAATATTTTCTGCGAGTGCGGCAGGACTTGCACCTGCAATGATGGGTTTAGCGACCAATCTGTCGAGAGCTTCATCAGCGTCCTATCTGGTACCATCTACCGCAATGTAGCGTTCTCATTGTTCCGCCACGCACTCTTTCTTGTCGTCTCTGTTTATGCTTCTGTCATTGATGATCGGCGTGTCTTTATCTCCTGTCCGAGTAGTCGTATGACATCGCAGCCATAGGCGTTTTTAGTGATCTCGATAAACTCGTCGACGGTGAATGACGCTGTCTCAACATCGATGTTCCGATCGTGGCAAAATGATTCTCTGCCAAACTTGCAGCTGCCAGTGAGCCGATGATGCCACTCAAATAAATCTTGGGCAGGATACTTGTCTGTCAGATTATGTTCCGCTAAGAACATTGCTACTCGCTCTTGGGGAGGCAGCTTTAACGTGATCTTGTCGCGTAAAGATTGTGCTGCTTCGTGAATAGAGGCACCATGGGCAAACAGACCTTCACCTTTGACTATGTAACACGGCGTTAAACTAAGGTCGCCTTGCAGAATATATCCACGAGCTACATTACGTTTAATCTGGGTGATAATCGTGGGCGTGCCGTCAATTTGGTATACTGTATGATTATTGATGGTTTTAACGTCATAGCCATCGCCATAGCCATAGCCATAGCCATAGCCATAGCCATCGCCATAGCCATCGCCATAGCCATCGCCAGAGCCATAGCCATCGCCAGAACCAGAACCAGAGCCAGAACCAGAGCCAGAACCATAGCCAGAACCAGAACCAGAGCCAGAGCCAGAGCCAGAACCAGAACCAGAGCCAGAACCATCGCCAGAACCAGAACCAGAGCCAGAGCCATCGCCAGAGCCAGAACCCCAATTATCTGCCAACCACCTCTGTATTATTTTATCTTCCATACGGGTACGCTGTTAATTGATTTTATCGCCGTTGATGTACAAGGAATGATCTCTATTATACCAAAGATGGTCATCTCGTCCACCGATACGGTAAATTGGCAGTCGGCTGGGCGCTTAACACCTTCTGTTGCCAGCTGAGATAATGATGCAGCACCACTCCAATACCACAATCGGCGGCAGTTAGTCATTATTACCTCTGAACCGTTGCGCTCTTTGATTTCTCCATAAAAAACGCCTGCGCGATCAGCGCGCACAATAAATTTCTGTGTTGCCATAATATAAAAAAGTTAAGTTCGTCGACCGGCGGAGACTCGAACCCCGCAAATGTTAGCGAAACCGCTATGTGTCGCGCCTACCGTTAACGCGCTATCGGCCGATACTCCGGGCAGAAGTTCTGCCCGGGTGCTACCTGTGAACCTCACGGCGGACATGTAGCATTAAGGAAATGAATCAACACGTCGCAATAGCAACGTTGTGCCCGGTGTAACGGTCAAGTTCCGCCGGGCTCCGCATACGGGCCGTCACGGGTGATATGCGGTTGTCGGTTGGACTATGCCGACAATAGAAACTACTAACCCAAACTAAAAGATACTGCTTGTGTCCTACGGCGCAGCTGGCCGCCTCTTTTGCCCTGACAAATACAATGGGCAAGAAATGAATATCACATTGCTGAAAAAGAACGCAGCTACTTTTTCGTTCTGTGGCCGTAGCTATGGCCGCTTTTTTACATCGGGGCGCATTCTGTCATTTATCAATAATCAATCTTCCGAAACTGTTCACTTAACAACTAAAACCTTACAGCGAATGCGCCCACGATGTTTTAATTATCTTTATATTTAAATATGCTTTATCCAATCACATATACGCTGGAACATACTGCATGACTCTGATCGTTTCCTTAGGTATGCAAGTGATCTGCGTGCATGCCTCAACACCTCCCTATTTGTTAATGTGTCGGGAATTGCTTCTATCATGCGCGGCAACAGCCTTAATAGACGGTTATATGCATCGTTCGATATCGCTTTCATTGCTTTATACCTTGCTTAATGAATGTGTCGTCTGGCACAGCGATCCATTTTATCTTATCTGTAACAACGCCACCGCGGTCCATGGCCATCTTACGAATTCTGTCTGGTTGTTCGCCTTGCCTTGGCAATGTAAGATTTAGGGCATTGTACACTGTGTCCACTGTGCACCCCAATTCTTCTGCGATCTCCTTCTTCACTGATGGCGGAATCTCAATGCATGTGATCTTTTTCTTTATTTGCATATTATATATTTATTTATTATTTTCGCTGTTATACATGTTGCGTTCGGTTTGTCGAACACTTTATGTTTCGCTTTTCGAATGCAAATATAGAAATTTGCTCTGTGTTATCATAATTTAATAGTGCATTTTTCTATAAATTATATTTATAAAATATGTTTTGATTATAAATTGACTGGTAATATGGGCGTTAAGGATAGGTTGAAAAGGTTTATTGCCGAGATGAAAATGAGTCAAGGGAAATTTGAACGTGCTTGTGGATTTGCAAACGGCTACGTGAATAATATCCGTAGGTCTATATCTCCAGATAAAATGCAGAGCATTATAGAGCAGTTTCCCATGTTAAGTATAGATTGGCTTTTAACCGGACAAGGTGACATGTTTCGCTCTGAAAACAACCTACCAGAAGAAAAAAATGATGTAGATGTTAATTTTTTTCAAAAAAAAATCGATGAGCTTCAATCTAAATATGACGACTTGAATGCCCGATATATGGCAGCATGTGATGAAGTATTTGAATCTGGCAAGATGAATCGTGATTTGCTTAGAATGCTGAACGAGGAGCGAACGGCAAGACAAACTGCGGAATCTCGTCTGTCGGAATTCAAACACTCTACCGCCACTCAAAAAAAATATGTCGAACGCACCACCGGCAAACATAGTGATACTCCTTCGATGTCGGCCGCCGATAACTTACGATGATGAATCATGTTTTATTTACATTATACTCAAGATAATTGATTAACACCAACCAACAGTCGAACGATCTCCGTCATTATAACGACTCTGGTAACACTGATCCACAATTTAAACTAACATAATATGAAAAAACTACTTCTTACCTTCATGATTGTCATCGCAGCGACGACCGTATTCGCAGCGACGACTAATGACTCCCGAGACAAACAGAGTTCCCGAGCCAAGACAGAGACGACTATTGCTGACACCAAGGCTGATATCTCCGCTGATACCAGCCACGACAATAGCAATACGCCGCAATCGACAACCGTCTATATATGCACCGGCAAAAGCGCGACCAAGTATCATGCCCGCACAAATTGCCGTGGCCTCAACAACTGTTCAGGCGAGATAAAAGCTGTCTCTCGCGAGCAGGCAATTAAGATGAATAGAACAGCTTGTAAAATTTGTAAACCGCAATAATATGGTGAGGTCTACACTGATTTTATTATTCTTTACTGTAATATCGAGTACAGCTTTTACGCAGGATAAAATTGATACGATATACTACTACAAAGGCAAGAGTGTGTCCAACAAAGCCTTTGCGGATAGTTACACTGTTCGGTTAATTCCACAAGATAGCCTGTCGGCAAAACGGTTCCGCAGTTATTACACCGATGGAATGATGAAAGCAGAGGGAGATTATCTTTATATTGACACACATGACATGTCTAATAATATTTATGATGGAGAGATTATAAATTATGACCAATATGGAAATATAATTTTAATTTCACATCATAAAAACGGCAAGTTAAATGGAGAGTTGCGATATACAAATGATAATGGACTTACCTATATTTTTGAATACTCTAATGGCCAAGAAACACATGATTATTACTATATAGAACAACCAAATGGCGTAAAACTCAAATATTCGAATGATGAACCAATATACGATGTCCCCGAGTATTCGGACTTAGATAGAGTATATATTGATGGTGATGAATGGCTGGTTTACCGTATGAATGGGGTCGTATTAGGTATTAGCATGCAAGACATCAAAGCCTATGGGCGATATCGACAGATATCCGTTTTAGTTGCTAACTACACTCTATCTGCATTTGATTTTGGTGTGGACAATATTTCTATTACAACCAATAAAAATGGGAAGGCAAAGTCTATTGATGTATTGGATTGTGATACATATCTTAAACGAATAAAGAATCGTCAGAGTTGGAATATGGTTGGTGCAGCCGTATTGTTATCGGCATGTGATGTCGCCAATCAATATTCTGGAACATATACTCAAAAATCATATACAAAAATAC
>JAAGKN010000991.1_pt1 | contig 54650 bp, 60 predicted proteins | sample 6206371 | NCBI WGS metagenome assembly JAAGKN01 (sample SAMN11533720, study PRJNA540317) | gut metagenome | isolation source: fecal pellets from male and female animal of same cohort | host: Peromyscus leucopus | place: USA:CA | collected 2017
TGTTGGCGTTGGGATAACAAGCGGTGCATATACATCTGTGGCGCGGGCGTTACAGGATCCGACTGGCAAGGATGCTGAAAGCTGGGCAAAGACGAAGCAAGACGCACATGACAAGAAAAACAAAGGTCTGATAACGGCGGGCGTTGGTGCCATTGGCGGGGCGATTGGAAACCTGGCCATCAATCATGGTGATGATAAAAAGAATAAAGCAAACGAGATAAATAAAAAATATGAAAGATTAAAGCAACCTTTGGAACAACTTGAAATACATGTAAACGCATTACCACCAGCGACAACATTGTGTCCGACAGGCGCCACAGGAGCATACCCGGACTGCACTTGCAGCGGAAATAAAGTTCACAATCCAAATACCAATACCTGTGACGCATGTGAATATGCGAACCAAACGGTTGTGGACGGACAATGCAAATGCCCAACTGGCACACGCGAAGACGCGCCAACAAAAACATGTGTGACAGAAACACAAACATGTACAAACACATGTCCAAGAGGCAGCACCGCAACAGTTGAAAATAACTGCGAATGTCGTTGTACTGATCCTAATGCAGAATTGGCATCCAATGCAACCGAATGCACCTGTAAAGAAGGTTTTAGCGGTTCGCCATGTTCAGAAGAACAACCAGAAGAACCGACTGAGGTAAAGATCGAGCCAATAAACTTGAAATCGGGTATGCTGTTTGCCAATGACAGCTCCAGAATATCTGATAATGCAAAAAATATTCTCACACAATTTGCAACCACAATAGCAGATGCAGATTGTACAATAAACATAACTGGATATGCTGACAGAACAGGCCGTACGCCGTATAATAAAACATTGTCTGAAAACCGCGCAAAATCTGTGGCGGATATACTGAAACCAGCAGACAGCACCGCAAAATTTACAGTTTTCTCCGAAGGAAAAGGGGAGAATGAATGCACATGCGGTTTAGGTGATGCCCAGTGGGCATTTCCATCCGACAAACAAAATGATAAGGATTACAAGGTATGTAGTGGGAAGAACTACGATTACACCGTGCCAGATGGCAGAAGATATGCACCATGCCGCCGTATAAAAATATCTGGTAAGTGCACCGTTGACGATCAAAACGCGGCAACCACAATAAACAGCGCTATACAAACTTTAAGTTCAACCGTACAATAAAAAATCCCGCCGTCCGGCGGGATTCTTTACAAGTGCAACTTTACATTTTTTCAACATAATCGACATCGATTTCCGTGCTAAACAGGCCACGGTCAACCTCACCATACAGTTTTACCGTATCCGACGGGGTAACCGTTTGTCCGCGCCAGTCTTTCTTATCTATCTCAACTGTGATTGTGCCGGTTGAATCCTCAAACATATATTTATCATCATTATCCACGCGTTGAACTATCCGCCCCTGCAGAATGATGTTGGTATCGTCACGCATTTCCTTTGCCTGCTTTACCGTTGAAATAACAGGCGCCCCACCAACAAAACCACCATCGGCCCCCGGCGTGTTTGCCGCCGGTTGAAAATCGGCATTGGCCGCATTTATTGCGGCGGCCGCAAAAATCGCACTAAATATCAATTTCTTCATCAGATTCCCCCTTGGTTATTAGTTTACCAAACAAGTATAGCATACAAAAAATAAAAAATATCTAGGAATTATTTATAAAAAAAATCGCGCCCGTGGGCGCAATTTTATTATTTTATTTCACAATGTGAACATCCATCTGCGGGAATGGGAAATTAACCTTCTTCTTTGGCAACGCGTCATAAATCTGTTCGCGAACCGCCGCACCGGTGGCGGCCAAATCCTCCCACTTGGTCCAGAAACGCACGGTCAACTCAACCGCACTGTCAGCCAAATCAGACACAAAAACAGATGGCTCTGGAGATTGTTTCACGCGCGGCTCTTTGGCCAGGATGTCCATTATTACCCGACGCGCCACTTCTACATTGTCGCCATATGAAACGCCTATTATCAAATCTTGACGACGAATGACACCATGCGACAGGTTTGTTATTTCACCATTTGACAATGTTGCATTCGGCAAAAATATTGTCTGGTTATCAAATGTGCGAAGTTCGGTTGTAAATATCATAATCCTTTTTACAACACCGGTCTTGCCACTGGCGGTTGTGATGGTATCACCAACCTTAAAGGGTTTGAAAAACAGTATGACCAGCCCGCCCGCAACATTCTGCATAGTTCCCGACAACGCCATACCAATTGCCAATGCACCCGCACCCAATGCGGCGGTAATGGCCGTCATTTGCACCCCGACCGTGGTCAAGACAATTACGAATACAAATATCTTTGAAATAATGCTTACAAACGATGCCAGGAATGACTGTAATGACGGTTCCAGTTTGCGCCGCTCCATCCCGCGCTTTACGATACGCGTCAACCGCGCCGACAACCATAATCCCACCGACAGGATTGCAATTGCCGTTGCGATGCGAAAACTGAACCGAACGGCCCCCTGTATCAATTGTTGCAATATATCATGCAAATTTACTGAGCTTAGCGATACTATCCCTTCATGCGCCATTTGTATATATCCTCTTATTTTAATTTATTATTGTATTCGCCCGGCGTTTCCGCCGGGCCTGTCTTTTTTACATTTGTATGTCTTCACATGTGGGCCCTTTGGTCTTTACATCACAAGACTTGTTTGCCTTTCTGAACCAGTTTCCACCCTTTACAGTACAACTTTGCGTCGTCACCGTCGTACATACATGACAATTTCTGGTATCACGGCTGAATATGGATGTAACATCCTTGGTCATGCCGCTACCGGTACCGTTGTCCGCGGTAAAGCGACTGGACCCCGTTCCGCCCTTGGTCAGCTGTTCCGTGGTAAGGCCGGAACCAACATCATAAGAAATCGCATACGGCGGTGCCAATGGTGTATCTACCTCAGCCGAACCGTACATCGCGCCACCATTTTTAGCAATCTTGTGACACATGTACTGGGCCAAGTCAGTTGATGCATCCTTGGTCGCCTTGGCAACCTCTTCTGTGAACTTCTTGTTATAATTATCCTGTGCCTGGCGCAGGGCGGCAACGGCAATCTGCATCTTTACCTGGTTCAACAGGTTCGGGAAACGCCCCGTGGTTTTGTCATGTGCCTTACCGGTTATCTGTGACAGGTTTCGTCCAGACACACAGAATTGTATCTGGGGATCCTGCTCTATCATCTCAATAGTACGATTTATCGTACCGGCGATATTATTCAGTTCTTCTTCTATCGAAGACATGATGCCCGCCGCGTTTGCAACACTTGCGTTCTTGGCGCGAACATTGGCCAAATATTCACCAACACCAATTTCACCGGGCCCAAGTTTAATTTTGCCGCCCTCGCCATCGTCAACGGTGCGACCGGAACTGTCGCCCATTTTGATGCTGCCGAATGAAATCATACCAGTCACACGATAGATTTCACCATCTTTCTGGGAACGCAACGACCCTGTACCCAATGTTTCATCCGCGGCAAATTTGTTACAATCGGTCGTACTGCCACAAACTTCTGCCATCTTTTGTTCAACCAATTCCTGACACTGTTCCAATGCCTGGTTATCAATATTCAGATACAGCCCCATCAGCATGGTATCCAAATCATCCATAGAGAATTTCGGATTATTTGCCTTACACACAACCAGTTTATCAATCGGGCAAATATCATGGATATAGTCATAATCCATACCAATGCAGTTTGTGAAATCTGTACCACAACGATCCTCAGCGGTAAAGCAATCCTTTACCTCCTGTGTACAGGCATCAACACGCATTGCGGCCAACTTATCCGTAACATATCCCCAGATTAGCGGCTCCATCCGTTCGCACGGATCAATTTCCACTTTACAGAAACTGCGCGCCATATCGGGCCGTGACAAACAGGCATCCATTGTTTCAACGCCTTTGCCCACGATATCGTCACGACAGGCCTTCTGTATACAGTTTGAAATGTTCGTTAAACAGGATTGACGAAACTTTGATTCCGCGCTTTGCTCGGCCACCTTGATGGTGGGGGCGGCCTCACGCAGGAATGCCGGCCAAACCATGTCACGCACCGCCACACACTGGTTCAAAACCTTTTCACAAATCGTACGCTTAGCATCCATAATTTCCAATGTCGATGCTGTTATATCATACTTGTCCACGGTCTTGACGGTGGTACCGGCCGTGCTAACCGTCTTATTATTCTGCATATTTTCAGATGCAACTGTGGAAACACAATTTTCCCAGTTTTTGCCACATGCATCCTCGGTCTGCATGCACTTTTTAAACTCAACCATGCATGTACCCAAATCATACTTGTTGGCGGCGTCAAAGCTTTCTTTCAACGCGGTTCGAACATCCGCCTCTGCATTGGCCAATTCTAATTCAGCCGCGACCCGTTTGCTTTTTACACTGTTTTCAAACGCCTTACAGTCAGACACAATCTGGCGTGTATAAACCTGGGTTAAAAAAGGCAAATCCTTTTCGCATTTGTCCGGAACCTGTGCCTGACAAATATCCTTGGCCGCCGCAAACAGGTCATCCCCACTTTTGGATGCAAGGTCTGAATAATCATCTTCGTCATCATCGTAAAGCGTGGCATCCCACATGGCTAACAATTTCTGCTTTTGCTTTGCCTTAGTGTCACCGGCCTCTATCTCATCCACACTTTTCAGATTTCCCTTTTCATCATATTCGCGGGTGCCGGTAAATATAATATCCGCCTGGGCACCGGCCTTTACCTTTTCAACCTCTATTGTTTTGATACGATTGGCCTCATCCAGAATGCCTTTTATTTCCTCAAACTGCTTTTCATATTTGAAGCTGTCATCACTGCATGCACAGCTGCCGCCGTTGGAATTATCAGGAATGCAAAACTGGTCCATGCAGCCATAATATGCATCGTAACATTCCTGATCGTAAAGGCCGCTGACTTCAACCCGGGTTCGAACTGTCGTACCACTTTGAATTGCAGACTGTTTGCCAGTCTTTGCCTTGGATGTGGCGGCAAAGGCAACCCCGCCCGCCCCCACAATCATACACATAACCACCGAAAGCGTACGAATTTTCATAGACATGTTCTACCTTCCCACTTTTTACATATTTATATCTTCACAGGATTCGATTTCCTGACAGAATTCTTCCTTGCCACCGGCACTGCGCCCCGCGAACAATCCGCCAATCGCCCCAACCGCGCCACCAATGGCCGTTCCCCATCCGGGCGTTACCATTGTTCCGGCCGCCGCACCCGCAGACAAACCACCCGCCAATCCTTTCAGGCCGGCTGTACCCTTACTTTCGCCACCGGTTTCACATACCTGCTGCATACGGCAGACATGACAGTTACGAAGTGATGGTTCAAACGATACACTTCGGATATAGCTGTAATTCTTTTTCCCTTCCTGTGGTGTTTCCGGCTTGTATGTCGTTTCACAGTTTTTCTTTGCCTCATCCAAATCCTGCTTACGCGACAATTCTGCTATTTTAGCCTCCAATTCACGCATTGCGCGATTTTCCGCCCCGATTTCTGCAATCAGCTTTGCACTGTTGAATACCGTATCGCCCAAGCTTTTTTTACCCGCCGGCTTCTGACTATCCTTACATGCGCTGACTGTTTTATCCTTTTCAAACTGCTCAAAGAATGTTTCTACCGCCTTTTTGGAGTTGTCGCGCACCGTTACACGCAACGCGGCCATTGCCTGCTCAGTTTCTGGGATTTCGGACAATGCCATAACCGTATCATCCGACGGCAGACATGACATATCTGTACCACAAACCTGCCCCAGCTGCTCGCCGAAATAATTCAGACATCCCTGCAGCATCTGGTAATCCATCTGCAACAATGCGGACTGAACAATTATATTGAACTGTGTTTCATTTTTACATGACGGGAACATGCTTTGCGGACACATTGTTACAATCTCCGCCGTGCTTTTCCCGACACATTCCGGTGCGGTAAAATTCTGGCCGCACTTGTCTTTTAGACACTTGTCTATATCATTTTGACAAAACTGCGTCCGCAAATAGCCCAGCTTATCATTTACCGACGCCTTTATCCCCGGAATCATAGATTCACATTCATCAATTATTGGACAAATTCCCGCCGCAACATTTACATTGGTCAAACATGCGGAATTAGTACTGGTCGAACAACCATCTTCCAAGCAAGCCTGAATCTTTGCCATACATGTAAGCCGACGATTTTTATCGGCATATTTTGCGGCCTCAACCAATATGCTTTCCGATTCGGCCTCCCAGTCTTTTAGAACATAAGTTCTGACGGCCATACACTGGTCCAGAACATTTTCACACGCATTTGCACGCCGCCCCAACAGGTCGGCATCCAAACAGTTTTCAAAGTTCGCACCACACCCACCCTTATCTGCGATACACGACTTATACGCAAGCAAACATTCACCGCGATTATACTTGTTCGTCGTATCCAGCATTTCCAGACGCGCCTTACGCACGGCGGCCTCTGCCGTACGCTTGTTCGCCTGGGCGTTGGATTTCTGGTCTGCCAAATATGCGTCAAAGGCCTTACAATCCTGAACCACCATACGCGAATACAGCATTTCTTCCATGTCGGCCTTATCGCCACACGATTTTAATTCAGCCTCACAGAATTCGGCCGCCATGGAATACAGTCCCTCACCGATATCCTCATCCGCATCTAATCCTGCCTCTGAACTGCTATCGTTTATCCATTCGGTAAAGCTTAAACCGGATGCACGCGAACTTTTCTGGGCGGCCTCACTCTGACCAAACACCAGACGCGCCTTCGCCCCCAATTGTTCGCGTTCAACACCCTCGGTATAAAGGGAGTCCGCCTCTGCCTGAATTTTTTGAATTTCCTGTATCAACGACTTGGATTGATGAATATTCGCACTGCATGCACAACGGTTACCCTCTGATTCATCCAGCAAACAGAACTCATCCATACACTTACGATACGCATCCCGACAATCAGTGGATGCAACTGGCGCGCTGGCCGGTTCATCCTTTGGCGCGGGGGCGTCGCCCGGCGCCGTATCCGTGCCGCTCGCGGCCGGTTTTGTTGTCATGGTGGGATTTACCGTACTGGCGGTCGGCTGTTTTAAATTTGCGGTTGCATTGCCGGAATGCACCCCCGCCATTGACATTCTGTTGACACCGACACGCGCGTTTGTCGGCCGTTCGGCCGCGCTAAGTGCATATGGCGCCATACACAACAGTGCAACAAGAATTCTTATTTTCATGCAAACCCACCCTACATTATTTTATATCTGATTTTATCAAACATCCGCCCCCTGTGCAAGCAGATAAAAACATCTTGCTTTTTTTTGCCAATAACAATATCATGCCTTGGATAAAAAATTGAGGATTTATACATGGCAAAAGATGATGTAATCGTATTTACCGGCACGGTTGAGGACAAATTGCCCAACACGATGTTTCGTGTAAAGCTGGAAAACGGGCATGAAATTTTGGCAACCGTATGCGGCAAAATGCGTAAGGCACGCATATGGGTAAATGTCGGCGAAAAGGTTCGCGTTGAAATGACACCATACGATTTGGATAAGGGACGGATTACATTTGTTGAACGCAACCGCCCAACCCCGGACCAAGGCGCCACACAAAACCAATAAAACAAAATTCCGCCACGCGCGGGATTTTTATTAGTTCTTTTTACAAATAACCCCTTGCCCGCAAAGGGGTATTTTTGATATTATTATAACCAGAAGTAATAATGATAAGAACATTGCTTTTTGCCGCGTTATATTGCGCCGGCATTGGTTTTGCCAATGCCGCCGTGCGTAGCACATCATCCGTCACACGCGATGCCGCCCAACAAACAACCACACGCGCAACATCAGCGCGCACTGGCGCCACGCGCAACACCGCAAATACGGTGTCACGGACCGCATCACGCACAACGACATCACGGGGCGCCGCACCAACTGTTGTACGCGCCACGACAACTGTAAAAAAATCACCAACCCTGGCACGCAGTGCAATATCACGCACCGCAAATACAACATCCGCACGCACCGCCGCATCCGTTTCCCGCAGTGCCAAACCCGGCACCACACATCGCGCCGCAATAACGACAACACCATCAAACACATTTGGTACGGGATATAATAATTGCCGCGACGCATACTTTACATGCATGGATCAATTCTGTGCCAGCCAGAATGAATCATACCGTCGATGCGTCTGCTCTTCACGCCTGGCCGATATTCAATCCCGCGAACGCCTGTTGTCACAAACCGCGACCCAGTTACAGGATTTCAAGGATTTGAACATTGATGTAATTCCCAAAACCAGTTCAGAGGTAAAGGCAATGTTGTCCGCAACCGCGGGCGAATCCGCCGCCGCCAACGCAAAGGACACATCTGCATCGGCCCAGACACTAAGCGGTATCAGCGCGGTGTTAAGCGGGACGAAAACAAAGGCCTTATCAACACAGGGAACATTGGATATTGCCGGCGATATAAATTCCATATGGGCGACAACCGATTTGGCATCCGGCGCAACAATTGCAAACCTGACCGGGGAATCACTATACAACGCCGTACACAGTCAATGCGTGGAACTGGTCGCATCACAATGCGAATCGCAGTCAACATTGCAAATGGTTATATCCGCATACGGAATGTATATCGAAAACGACTGCACGACACTATCAAATGCATTAGATAAAAAAACAACCACCGCATCTGGAACCGTTCGCCAAACAGAACATGAAATGCACACCGCGCGCCTGGAAAATTATGACGCACATAATTCAACCGCAATAAACGACTGTATCGCACAGGTGCGTTCGGATATAACGGCCGATACGGCATGCGGCGCAAACTATGTTCACTGTTTGGATATATCCGGCAAATATTTAAACCGGGATACGGGCGCACCGATATACACCGCATCATTTTATGAACTGGGCGGGACTATATCGCTATCTGGCGATATCTTAAACAACCAAACAAACCGCCTGATTGTCGCGGAACTTAACCGTAAGCGGGTGTTCGCCGCACGCGGATTGGAAACATGCCGCGACCTGGCGGACGAAGTATGGGATGAATTTATGCGCCAGGCAATAACCGAAATATATCAAGGCCAACAATCACGAATCCGCGATGTGAAAAACGAATGCTTGGATGTGGTTACCCAATGCTATGACGAACAAAACGAATCCCTAAAAGACTTTAGTAATGTCAAAGAGCAATTATTGCTGGGCGCGCGCATGGAATTATCCGAGGAAATGTGTAAGGAAAAACTGAACGCGTGTGCAAACCTGTATGGGGGTGGAAAAACCGGGATGCAAGAACTGCTGATTGCAATGCGCCAAATCACAGACCAGTCAATCGCACAGTCGTGTTACGCATCACTGCTGGATTATGCGAAAAGCATATGCGCGGTCCCCAGCACGGACAGCTTGCATTCATATCCGTACGGATGCCGTACATATCGTCCGGGCGAAAAGAAATACGCAGCACTGCCACAATGCCTTATCACACAATCCAGCCAAACCTCCTCATCCGAAGGTTTTAATGTAAAGCCTGAATCCGTCAGCACTCCTTACACATGCGAGGCCTATATGGTTTTCACATCATGCGATGAAGGCTATTTCCTGGCAAGGCGCGACCCCCAAACAGACAAATGGAAATACGACACATCAGACGAGCCCGGCAACCGCTGCATAAAATGCCCAGACGGCTACACTTGTGCTGGCGACAAGGAAGGGCCGGTCAAGTCATCAAGCATTTCCCAACAGGTAGACTGCGGCAAATTTTCGGGTTCACTGTATCAAAAGATTATGCGCTATGCCCGTCAAACATGCGTTCGTCCGTCATTGGGTGACTATGACGCCACCCCCGACACCATATTGCAGGACGCAAATGTTGTGATGGATTCCATCCGCGTCGATATGGCAAAGGCATTGGCAACCGAATGCGAACGCCTGGGCGGGACATGGGTAAACACACCATGGAATGATGAAACAGATTCAAAATTTAACGCAGATCGTTCTACATTAAAAAAATTCTATACCGAAACCAGTGCTAGCATGGAGTGGGGGTTCTGTGCGGATACAGCGGTCGATTTGGCAAAATCATGCACAAGCAGCGGTGGCACATGGAATGCCATCGAAAGCAAATGCAACTGCGGCTCAGGCAACAAATACTGGGATACAATTAACCTGCGATGCAAACAAAAAGACCCGGCCACCGCATGTACGATGGCCAAAGGCTCTTGGGACCCAGACAATAAAAAATGCACATGCGGCACAGACACATCTGGCGCCACATGGGACGAAACCGAATACATCTGTAAGTGCGGCGATGGAACAGCACAATGGAATGGCAAAGAATGCATATGTAATGAGACCGGCAAAACATGGTTTGGCGGCGACGAAAAAAAATGCAAAGAGAACACACCAACAACATAAGGCCACCTTGCACAGAAGGGAAAAATCTGATACAATAAACTTAATAAGAGCGTAAATTATGAAAAAGTTATTGTTTTTATCAACAATTGTCGCATTGGGTACATCGGCCAATGCCGCCACTGTCAAATGGTGGCAGCAACCGACGATTTGCCGCATCAGCAACAGCACATGCTATGCCGCCATGGGAACCGGATTTGATGCGGAACTGTGGGATACATCCGGCAATTGCCGTGGAATGAAACTGATTTGTCCGGCGGCCCTGACGGCGGGCGGCGATGAACCCAAACCCATTGGTAAAACCGACCTGGCAAAGGGTACGGGCATAAAACAAGACTTTGATACATCTGTCTTGGCGCTTGGTTGCTTTGGCGCACGCAAAATACAAAATAACGGCACATTGGCATCGGTAAATGGGAAATATGTAAATGTATATTGCCGTGGCGTTTTGGATGCACCTGACGAAATCGTTGCAACGGGCGAAATCACATTAGGCACACAACCCACATGCCGCACACTGGCCGAAAAAGGATATGCCGCGGTTATAAACGGAAAATGCTTTGGTAAGTATTATAACCCATCACAATATTACATTGATTGCGGCGCGGAATTAAAGCCGTCACGACTTATAGTGCTAAACGGCGCGGATTATAACGCGGGCCCGTCTGCGAACACCCCCGCATCCCAGGCGGCGGCAGATACGCTGTTCAAACAAATGCGGGACCGCTCCACAACGCAACGCGAAAAATATTTCAAAGAATAATATGCCCGACAGTCATTGCGAGCCATCGCAAATGGCACGGCAATCCAGCCCCATTTTGCCATACACTTTTTCCACTGTCATTGCGAGCAAGCATTAGCGCAGCGCGGCAATCCAGGAATAAAGCGGCAATGGGCACTATTTAACTGGATTGCTTCACTTCGTTCGCAATGACAATGGAATGAATAAGCAAACCTGGAAATTTATCCCCACTGTCATTGCGAGGGAGGCCGGCTCGCGATAGCGAAGACGGACGACCGCGGCAATCCAGTCAAATGTATGCGTCTGTCACTTTATTTCTGGATTGCTTCGCTTATCACCCACAAAATTTAACAATTTTGTGGGGCCCGATTACGCTCGCAATGACGATAGTGTATAATAGCGCACTTATCCCCTCTGTCATTGCGAGGGAGGCCGGCTCGCGATAGCGAAGACGGCCGACCGTGGCAATCCAGTCAAATGTATGCGTCTGTCACTTTATTTCTGGATTGCCACGCCCTACGGGCTCGCAATGACAATGGAAAAAGCATGTGGCAAAATGAGACTGGATTGCCGCGCTGCGCTAACTCTTGCTCGCAATGACAGAGGGGATAAATGTCAGCCCCCCGCCCCACTCTACACTCTACACTCTACACTCTACACTCTACACTCTACACTCTAAACTCTAAAAAAAATCCCGCCTGATGGCGGGATTTTTCGCGTTTCCACAAGATTAGCGGGAATAGAATTCGATAACCAATTCCGGCGACATCTGAACCGGATACGGAACATCCGCAAATGCCGGCACGCGTGTGAATGTCGCGGTGAAATTCGCGCTGTCAACACTGATGTAGTCCGGGAATGTGCGTTCCGCCGATTCCAACGCCAATACAACCAACGGCATCTGCTTTGCTTTTTCGCTGACTGTGATTACATCGCCCGGTTTTACCTGGTATGATGCAATCTTTACGCGTTTGCCATTGACATAAATATGACCGTGGCTGACCAACTGACGGGATGAAAACACCGTCGGGGCCAATTTGGAACGATATACAACCGCATCCAAACGGCGTTCCAGCAAGCCAATCAAATTATCCGGCGCGTCACCTTTCATATTGGCCGCTTCCAAATAATATGCACGGAACTTCTTTTCACCGATGTTGCCATAGTATCCCTTCAGGGTCTGCTTTGCACGCATCTGTTTTGCATAATCAGACGAGTTACCACCACGGGATGTCGGCCCATGCTGACCCGGCTTATACTTACGCTTATTAAACGGAGATTTAGCCTGACCCCACAGGTTTACACCCAAACGGCGGCTTATTTTCAATTTACGAGTGCTACGCTTTGCACCTGCTCTTGCCATAATTTAATCCTTTTGGTTTTTTAGGCGCCGAGTTTTTTACAGAATCCTTATCACATGCGGGACCAAAAAGCACCGCCGTTTAATCAGTTCTGATTCCCCAGCGGTGCCCAGTTTATATTGTTTTTATTCATAAATCAAGCGTTTTTATTAAAACTCAACCTTTGGTGCTTTCTTTTCCGCCTCATCTATCTCAAAAAACTTTTCCGGGGTGAAACCAAATGCACGCGCAACCAAATTTGATGGGAATTGCTGTATCGATGTATTCAGCCCCATAACAACAGTATTATAAAACTGACGCGCGGCCTGAATCTTGGTTTCTGTATCCGTAATTTCACGCTGCAGTTCCAAGAAGTTTTCATTCGCCTTTAATGTCGGATAGCTTTCCGATAATGCAAAAATACTTTTCAGCGTCTGACTCAGCTTATTTTCGGCCGCGCCCTTATCCGGGCCGGTGGCGGTCATGGCCGCATTGCGCGCCGCAATAACCGCATTCAGGGTGTCTTTTTCATGCGCGGCCGCACCCTTGACCGATGCAACCAAATTCGGAATCAGGTCATATCGACGCTTTAACTGCGTATCGATTGTGGCCCATGCCTCACGCGCCTGGGTGCGGCGTGAAACCAGACCGTTATACACGGCGATAAAATACAATAAAAACAATGCAACAACGGCAATTGCGGTCCACATTATAAAACTCCTTTTATACTTTCGCGTTCATTGTACCCCCAATGGGTGCCATTTGCAAATAAAAACAGACGGCGTGAAAAAATCCACGCCGCCCGAAATAATTCACATACACAAATATTAGTGCGAAACTTTCGCCTCTGTCATAACGACATGCTTGCGCGCCTTCGGATCATACTTGCGGAATTTCATTTTACCCTGAGTATTTTCAGACTTGGTATTTTTAGTTGTAATATAGAAGTAGCCCGTTTCATTATTACGCAGCTGAACAACTTCTTTATTGCCTTTCTTTGATGCCATTTTATTTGCCTTTTATTATTCTGGTGGGGATTTTAGGTTAAATTTTACTGGAAATCAAGAACTTTTTATCATAAAATGCGAAATATGCGGGTATGGCGACTACGGAGTGCCGCCATGCCCGGACAAAATAAAATGGGTATGGCGACTACAAAGTGCCGCCATACCCGGACGAAGTCGCGGGTATGGCGAAATTGGTAGACGCGCTGGATTTAGGTTCCAGTGGGGCAACCCATAAGAGTTCGAGTCTCTTTACCCGCACCAAAAACACAGGGTATGGCGACTACGCAGCGTAGCGAAGTGAGGCAAGCCATCAGGCGCGCCAAATTGGTAGACGCGCTGGATTTAGGCGCCACGGGGAAACCCATAAGAGTTCGAGTCTCTTTACCCGCACCAAAAATAATTTTTACGGGGTTTGGCATGGCAATTGAATACGATAAAAAACGCAATGATATAACATTTTGCACCATGCTGTTTAAAATGCCGGTCGCGGGTGATTTAAACGCGCTGAAACACATGACCCGTAAATTCGAAGAATTTTATCTGCCGTCATTAAAGAACCTTATCAAAACATTCGGACGCATTGCATTATGGTGTGATAAGGAAACCGCCGACTTCATAAAACGCGAAGGACTGGATAAAAACATCCACATGCGCGTAATGGATTTTTGCGATCTGCCCCATTATGGGCAACGCGAAGAATGGTTGGGCATGTTGCGGGGTATGCGCGGCAATGTCGGATATCTGTTGCATCACAAAACGCCAGAGCAATGGATTGACTACCTGATATTGATTGCGGCAAAGCCATCCGTTATGGATTGGGCGGCGGCTGAAAACAAATTTAACTCTGATTATTTTATGTGGATTGATGCGGGCTCTTTCAATCCAATGTATGCAAATTTCTGGAACAGCTGGACAGGCAGTGTTACCGCACATCCCACGCGCGTTCGCATAACAGTGGCGCCGACACTTGGCAAAACACGCCCACATTTCGTGCCGAAATTCGTATATAACATATACCGCAAAATAAAGGGGCCGATTGCACCCGCAACGCATGACGCAATGGCGCGCCAGGATTTAACGGACATTGCAATGATAAATGCGGATTATGATGTCCCGGCCAGCTCGTTTATGATTCCGACAAACGCGGTACACAACTTCTATACTGAATTTGAGCGCGTGCGCCTTATAATGAAAAAGCATCGTCTGGTATCCACCGAACAGGCCGTATTCCAAGCCATGATGAAATTCGATGTGCGCGACATGTTCGAAGTCGTATATATCCACGGATATGACGGCGTATACGCGGCCGTGGCCGGCACGCGCATTGACGCAATAATCTAAAACACAAATTTTATCTTTAATATACGGGATAATTGCGCGGGAAACTGTCCCCGGGGCGGTCTAATTCAGATTTCACACCGCATCCCGCCATGGCCAATGTTGCAACGATAAAGAATCCTAAAAATAACTTCTTCATGCCTGTTATTATATGGCAATGCGCCGCCCCTGTCAAACACGAAAAGCCTCCTATTATAATCCATACCGCTACCCGCTAGCATAATGGATATGCAATAAAAGGAGTTATCATGTATTACAGCAATGGAAATTATGAAGCATTTGCCAGCGCACCACACCCGGCGGATGCGGCAAAAAAATCTGCATATATTATCGGTGGTGGACTGGCGGGTTTGGCCGCGGCGGTGTTTTTGATTCGTGACGGTGGCGTCCGCGGTAACAAGATTCATATATTCGAAGAACTGGATATCCCGGGCGGCAGTATGGACGGAATTTATAACCCGGCCCGCGGGTACATAATACGCGGCGGGCGGGAAATGGAGGCACACTTTGAAACACTGTGGGATTTGTTCCGCTCTATCCCGTCATTGGAAAACCAAGACATATCCGTTTTAGACGAGTTTTATCAACTAAACAAAGCCGACCCCAGCTTTTCGCACACACGCGTAATTGAACGCCGCGGGCGCCGATTGCCAACCGATGGAAAATTAACATTGACGCCGACCGCAATCAAGGAACTGATTGACCTGGCGATGATGACAGAAGACGAACTGCAAGATGTTCAAATAAACGAAGTATTCGGCCAGGAATTCTTTGATTCCAACTTCTGGCTGTATTGGGCGACAATGTTCGCATTTGAAAAGTGGTCATCGGCCATGGAAATGCGTCGTTACATTTTGCGCTTTATCCATCATGTTGGAAAATTGGCCGACATGTCCGCACTGAAATTTACCAAATACAACCAATACGAATCATTGATTACACCATTGGTTCGATATCTGGACGCGCGGGGCGTAAAATTCCATTATGATGCGCGCGTTACAAATGTCCTGACTAATTCGGGCAAAAATAAAATCATCGCCACACAAATTGAATTGACCGAGGGCGGACGCAAAAAAACAATAAAGCTGAAACCGGACGATTTGGTATTTGTTACAAACGGTTCGATAACCGAAAGCACGACATACGGCGACAATGACACCCCCGCCCCGGCCCCAGACGGCATCGGCGGCAGCTGGACGCTGTGGAAAAATATTGCCGCACAAAACAAGGCGTTTGGCCGACCGGATAAATTCTGTGAAAACATCCCGGCGGCAAATTGGGTAATGTCGGCAACAATTACACTGACTGACGACCGCGTGGTTCCCTATATTGAAAAGATATGCAAGAAAAATCCGCACAGCGGTTCCATCGTCAGCAGCGGCCCGGTCACAATCAAGGACTCCAACTGGCTGTATGGATTCAGCATTTCGCGTCAACCACATTTCAGAAAACAAAAACCAAATGAAATCATCGTATGGACATATGGCCTGTTGTCTGATACGGATGGAAATTATGTAAAGAAAAAGATAACGGAATGCACCGGCGCGGAACTTTGTGCGGAATGGCTGTACCACATTGGTGTGCCATTAAAAGAAATCGACGACATCGCCCACAACAGCGCAAATACCGTCCCATGCCATATGCCGTTTATAACAACATACTTTATGCCGCGCGCGAACGGCGACCGACCACTGGTCGTGCCAAAAGGCTCGGTCAATTTGGCATTCATCGGCAACTATGCCGAAACAGTACGCGATACGGTATTTACCACCGAATATTCCGTCCGCACCGCGATGGAGGCCGTATATACCCTGCTAAACATCGACCGCGGCGTACCGGAAGTATTCGCATCATGCTTTGATGTGCGCGTATTGCTGGAAAGCATATATTATCTGAACGATAAAAAGCCGCTGCGCGACATGGACATGCCGTGGTTGCTTAAAACATTGGGCAAACAGGGACTGAAAAAAATAGACGGCACATATCTGGAGGAATTGCTGCATGATGCAAAGCTGATATAGGGCCATATAAAATTATTGCGTGGGGGCGCCCCCCACGCAATTACAACCACAAAACAAATCCAATGCCGCGGATGATTTTATGCCGCTTTCTTCGCGTCGGCAAAGATTTCAACCGGTGCTTTTTTCCCGGCGACGACATCTTTGTCAATCACGATTTCGGCTAAATCCTCCTTGTCTGGGGCATCAAACATGGGCGCCAACAAAATCTTTTCCAATATGCTACGCAGACCACGTGCACCTGTTTTCCGCGCAACCGCCAACTTTGCAATCGCACGCAGCCCATCATCGGTTATGTTTAATTTCACCCCGTCCGCATCCAGCATTGCGGCAAACTGCTTTACCACCGCATTTTTCGGCTGCGTCAAAATCTTTACCAGCGCATCCTCATCCAATTCCTGCAGTGTTGTAATAATCGGCAAACGCCCGATAAGTTCCGGAATTATACCAAATTTAACCAGGTCTTCGGGCTGTACATCATCGATATAATTTTTTTCCGCACGCGCCTCTTTGGATTCGACATTCGCACCAAAGCCGATACCGGCCCGACCCGCTTTGCGTGAACCGATAATCTTGTTCAAACCGTCAAAGGCACCGCCGCAAATGAATAGTATTTTGGATGTGTCCAGTTGAACGGTTGCCTCACCGGGATGCTTGCGCCCCGCGCCACCTGCCGGCACATTCGCGACTGTTCCTTCAACCAGTTTCAGCAATGCCTGCTGCACGCCCTCACCCGATACATCACGGGTCAATGACGGGTTTTCAGATTTGCGCGAAATCTTGTCTATTTCGTCAATGTATATGATACCGCGCCCGGCGCGTTCAACATCAAAATTGGCATTTTGCAACAGACGCGTCAAAACACTTTCCACATCGTCGCCGACATATCCGGCCTCGGTCAATGTGGTGGCATCCGCAATTGCAAACGGCACATCCAACACGCGCGCCAAAGTCTGTGCAAACAAAGTCTTACCGGTACCGGTCGAACCAATCATCAAAACATTTGATTTCTGGATTTCAACATCAGATTTGACCGCGGCACTATGGCGCTTGTAATGATTATAAACGGCAACCGCCAATGTACGCTTTGCCGCATCCTGACCGATTACATATTCGTTCAGGAAATTGTATATCTGGGACGGCGTCGGCAATTTGGCAGTACCGCCCACCGCTACATTATCCGTCGTGGCATCATCCGCCATAATGTCATTGCATAAATTGATGCATTCATCACATATGCATACATTTCGCCCACTAACCAGCTTTTTTACCTCATACACGGCTTTGCCGCAAAAGCTGCAAAACTGTTGATTATTCTGCTGATCGTCCGATGATTTTACCTTATCGTCACTCATGCCTAAGGCTTCCTTTATTTGCGTATCAAAACATTATCGACCAGGCCGTACTTCTTGGCTTCGTCCGCTTTCATATAATTATCGCGTTCCATATCTGCGGCCAATTTTTCAGGCTTTTGACCTGTGAAGTCAGCCAGCAATTGCGTCCCCAATTCTTTCAATTCCTGATATTCCTTGGCCACGATTTGGATATCGGTCACCTGGCCCTGGGCACCGCCGTGCGGTTGGTGAATCATGACGCGTGCATTTGGCAAAACGCTGCGCTTACCCTTTTCACCCGCGGCCAACAATATTGACGCCATCGATGCCACCATTCCCATACCGATTGTCGCGACATGCGGTTTTATATAACGCATCGTATCCAATATCGCCAAACCTGCATAAACGCTGCCGCCCGGGCTTTGAATATACAACGAAATATCCGCATTCGGATTTTCAGATTCCAAAAACAACATCTGGGCGATAATTGTGTTCGCCATGTTTTCGTTTATTTCACCCTGCAGCATAATGATGCGGTCCCGCAACAGGCGCGAATAAATATCAAACGACCGTTCGCCGCGCGGTGATTCCTCTATTACCATAGGTATCAATGCCATAACAATAATCCTTTTATTCTTAGTATAAAACTATATCATACAAAATCCCGATTCGCGACTTTATCATACAAAAGCCCAATAACAATTGACAAAATACATTTTTAGTATACAATAATAAAAAATTAAAGGACAAATATTATGGATAATCATTCAGACGGATTTTATGAGATAGAGTTTCAGCGCATATATCGCATCCAGGGCCGCGTATTGAAAAGAATAAGACAGCTAACCAAACAATTGGCATGTTATTATAACCTGATGGACGAACTGCGGGCCGCCGGCGAATATACCGGCAAACTGCAGCAACGGATAAATCTGACGAACCTGCGGCTGGCGCACTATAACGATAAACGCGAAATGTTAGAGGGGGCAAAAGAAGAAATCTCCGTAAACAATCCCCACAATAGCCGTTGCGCCATGGACGCAAAAATAATCCAGGCCGCATACGAGCGTGCATATCAAAACCAGAAATAAAAAACCGCCCACACGGGCGGTTTTGTTTTTTACTTGTCTTCCAGAATTGCAATTCCGGGCAATACGCGCCCTTCTACAAATTCCAAAAATGCACCGCCACCGGTTGATACATATGACATGTACTGCTTGGTATTTGATGCCTCCAACGCGGCGACGGTATCACCACCGCCAACAACACTTACCAATTTGCCGTCACGCGTACGCGCCGCAATTTGTTCCGCAATGGAAAAAGACCCCATTGACCAAATCGGCGCCCATTCCGCCATGCCAACCGTACCGTTCCAAATAACAGTCGCCGCATTGTCAATCGCCGCCAGATTACGCGCCGTCGTATCAATACCGGCATCAATAATCACATCATCATCTGTTATGGCATCAACCGCCTTGTTTTCACGCACGGCATCGCGCTTGAATTCTTTGGCAACGCCCTTATCCAACGGTAATAAAACCTGACAATTGTTCTCTTTGGCGAACGCCATTATTTCCAGCGCGGTATCCTTCTGGTCTGCCTCATACAGGGAATTTCCAACCGCGTGCCCTTGGGCATAATTGAAAGTAGTTCCCAATGCCCCCCCGATAATCAATGTATCCGACAGTTTCGCCAATGCTTTTAAAACACCGATTTTTGTTGAAACCTTGCTGCCGGCGACAATGGATAACAACGGCCGCGCCGGATTTTCCATAACCGCAGACAGGTTTTCAATTTCCGACGCCAACAGCTTTCCCGCATAAGACGGCAAAATTTCAGCAACCCCAACGGTACTTGCATGCGCGCGGTGCGATACGGCGAATGCATCATTTACAAAGATATCAAAACCGCGCGCCAAATCGGCCGCAAATGCCGGGTCATTCTTTTCTTCGCCCTCATAAAAGCGAACATTTTCCAGCAGAACGACATCACCATCTTTCATGTTTGACATAAAATCCTTATCCAGGCAATCCGCAATCAGGGGTACATTCATATATTCGGCCACAGGTTTTAGCGAATATTCCATATTACGCGTCCCCTTTGGCCGGCCCAGGTGTGCCGCAATCGCAATTTTCGCCCCCGCCGCGCGCAATGCGTTTATTGTTGGCATACTTTGTTCAATACGAAACGCATCAGTAATTTTGCCATCCACTATCTGAACATTAAAATCATCGCGCAGCAGAACCAGCTTTCCGCGCACATCAATGTTGTCAATCGTGCGAAGTTTCATTTTTTATCCTTTCCTTTATCGGTCCAAAACTTTTTCTATAGCAATCGTTTATACCATACTTTTCAATCGCCTGCAAATGAGATTGTGTAGGATATCCTGCATTTTTATCCCACCCGTACTGTGGGAAGCGGGCCGCCAAATCCCGCATAATTTCATCGCGGGCCTCCTTTGCAATAATAGATGCGGCCGCAATTGATAACGATTTTGCATCACCCTTTACAATTGCGCTGCCGTTCAAGCCATGCGGCACCCTGTTCCCGTCAACCAGGCAAAAACAATCATCCAACCCTAAATTTGCAACCGCGCGCTCCATTGCACGCATCGATGCCCACAATATATTTAATTCATCTATTTCCGCAGGACTGCACTGCCCCAGTGCCCAAATCGTATTTTCCCGTATCCATCGGGCCGATGCCGCGCGCTGATTATGCGTCATCTGCTTTGAATCACGAATAAGGACCGGGATTTCAATATCACGACGCGGGAACACAACGGCGGCGGCCACCACCGGCCCGCACAGCGGCCCGCGCCCGGCCTCATCACAACCGGCGACATGCATTGCCCCACATTGGTTTTCATAGCTAAAATCAGGATTGCTTTTCATCAGCCCCAGCATATCACCATCATCACAAAAAATAAATTATTTTTGGTTGACACATAATGCTTTTTGTATATGATAAAAATCATGTCAAAAAACAAACCAAATCTAAAATACGAAGCAATTTTTACAGCATGGCTGCTATTAAACGGTATGGCCACGGGTCACCTGATTGGCGACATGCGGGCTATTTTAGCACACGGATATCGATTTGATGACGCGATGGGAATCGATGTTACACTAACCTTGATTGCTATGATAATTAGTGCCCAACGCGCATTATATTGGCACCATAATAAAAACAACCATCAGAAATAAAAAAGCGCAACAATTCTAGAAAACCGGCATATTCACAAATGGATTGCCCGTACTGACCCCGGTTTGCTGAACATGTGATACAGAATGCTCCATATTACTTGGGACATTTACCGACTTCCCATTACAAATATCATCAAACACAAACTCTAACACATTATCAGAAAACAGGCATATTACAATATCATCCCCACCATATCCCTTACAGTTACCAGAACATTTGATATTTTCAGCATTTGGATACAAAACCAAAACTTGCCGACGGGCAATATCATATGCCTCCTGCGGAGTTGCGGTTTGAGTGTGCTTAAATGTCAAATCTCTAGACTCTTTGGCACCTGACACCATATCTTTACCTATCTGCCAGCCGGTTTTAACCCATTGCGATTCATCATCACCTTCTTTCCCCGCCACAGCCTTCAGCTTATTAACGCCTGGCGTACTATAATTAGACACCCTGTCTGCCATCCAATCCGCAATATCATTTGATAGACTAGCCTCCTGTGCATTCATACCATATAAAACATTACCTAAGAAATCTAATGTCGCAATCTTGCCGCGAAATACAAACCCATTACCATCCGCCGCACCATTGCTTTGGTCTGCAACTTTGAATGTATCACGATAATGCTCTTTGATATCCAGCGTACCACCGGGACGACTGTCCCATGCATTTAACACTGATGAACCTATTTTACCGCGCCGTTCATTATACGCATCATACAAGCGTTCTGTCATATCTTCATCATAATATATGTATGCCCCAACACGAGCCCCCCGAATCATCCCCTTGTCACCATTACCATTTTGAACATTCATAAACATATCATTGGTCCATGTATGCATATTCGTTTTGACATATTTTGTACCATCCAATTTATAAATATGAGTATTACTATCACTTGTATTCACATCATTGTTAGTATTGCCCGCACTATCCCTGCATCCAGCCGCCAACACAACATTATCCACTTTATATACTTTCTTTCCGTTATCTAAGACAGTTTCACTGACATATGTTCCTGGACTTATGTACATTGCCTTTAACTTAGCTTGGCGATCAATTAAATTCGTAATAAACAAATTGCACCCATCAGACTTTTTACCTTTCACGGAATAAATCGTACCAGGTATAATCATATGCTCCTTACAGTCTTTTTTATTCATATCAATAACATCAAAAAATGGAACTTCTGTTATACACTTTCTAACCAGTTCAGCCTTTGATACATATGCATTATTCGCAGCTAAAAAATCTCCATGCTTGGTCAATTCCGGCAACTGCACTTTAGAACAATATTTAAACATATCATTTGTAACATCCGCCACCACCGCATAGGACCACACATATTTTTTTGTATCAACAGGCGCGGCTACCGAAGTAGCGCTAAATAAGACAAAAAAGGAAAACACCAATACAAAACATCTCATCTCAACACCTCTTGGCAGCTGTCTGCGACGGCGACGGCTTTCTTTATCGCCCCAATTTGCGTTGCGTTAAATACGGTTGCAACACCACTGGCCACCGTTGCCCCCCCCGCCATAACATTCGCAGTGGTATTTAAATTCTTTTCCTTTGCCCGACCAGCATCCGTATTATCGGCCCGCGTGGAATCTTTGTTGGCAATAACACTTGCAATCGTACCGGCCAGTCCAACACCCGCGCCAATTCCACTGGATATGGTCGCACCCTTTGCCTTGCTGTTTATACTAGATATATTTACCCCGGACCACTGGCCACAAACATCAATTATCTGTTTGGCATATTGCAGTTGCCGCTCATCCACCTCAGGCTCTAGGCGCGCCTGCATCTGGGCCCGCACCAGCGCATCAACAGACGCAATGCAGTCGTTTATCTGAGATTGTAAATCGCCCTTTACCTTATTACCCGACGCAATAATCGTACCCGCAACATTGGTCGCTGTATTTACCGCCAAAGTTCCAGTCCGCCAATTACCAAGATTCTTTGACTTTGATTCTAGCTTAGACAATTCGGCCTGCGCGTTGGCAATATCCTGCTGGGTCACTGTTGTCAAACTTGATTCTGGCACCATATCAATATCAAAATCCAATTCAACAACCGCGCCATCCATTGGAATATCTGAAAGGTCCGCAATATTCTGTTGTGCCGCTAACTCTCGTAACCTCTTCAGCTCTTTTTCTAATTCTTCAGCCTTGCTGTCTACTCCAACCTTAGCCAATCCTGTCCCCAGCGCCACACCACCAGCAACAGTTCCCATACCGGTCACGGCGGTATTTATCCCAGCCATTGTTTTCAAATGATTTAATTCATCCGATAGCCCAAGGCAATAAATCCGCGCATCACTTATCGCCGCATCCAACTCTCCGGCATTTGCCGCAAACGGCGTCAGCACACACAGAAACGCAATCAGTTTGTACACCAAAAATCCCTTCTTATTACACTAATCCAAAATGGTTGCGTCATGCTCTTACATCAACCATAGATTACATTCTTATCAAGAATAATATCATAAAGTGCCCACTTCTAAAAATAAAAAAGGCCCGAACGGGCCCACGATTGTCAAATAGACATGCGGTCTGCAATTTGCTTTTGCACATATTCATCTTCGCTGTTGTACAGCGGCCAATCACCATCGGCCAATTCACGCATAGATGTCAGCGGCTGATTCAAGCGCGCCCGATACAACCACAAATTTGACATCACACGCTTTATATATCCGCGCGTTTCATATGCCGGAAAACTTTCGATATACAACAACGGATCATATGTATCAAAAGATTTTTCAAATTTAACCAGCGTTCCCATACCCGCATTATACGCCGCCAGCATCTTTATAATATTATTTGAAATATTGGGGTGTGATAACAAATCCACAATATATTGTTGCCCCAAGAACATGTTGTGTTCCGGATTGGATATATCAATATCCGCCATGGAAACCTTGTTGTTGCGCGCGACCAGTTTTGCAGTGCTTGGCATCAATTGCATCAGGCCAGATGCCCCCGCATTTGACTTTGCATTTGTCTTGAAATTACTTTCCTGCTTTGTAATCGCCAGCAGCAGCGCACGGTCAATAGACCATCCACCCATCGGTTCCCAATCCGGCAAAGGATACTGCGCGGAATAAATAATATCGTCATCAATTTCCAAAATTCCGCGGTCACGCACCACGCTTGAAACCTGAATTGATACCCGCGGTAGATTATACGCCGTCGCAACCGAATTTACCGCATGCAGGGTTCTGTCCGTTGCATCACGGGTAATAAGCAGTTTTAAATACTGTTCCGCGCGCGCGTATTGCCCGGTTTGAATCAGCGCCAGCGCAATTTTACCATACTTTGTCTGGCGCAGTTCATCCAAATCATCCTCGGTACAATCCTGTTCAAAAAATTCGTATTGCGGCACATGGCCCAACATTGTCGCAGACAGCGCCCCATAAAAAGCCATCGGATGCGCGGCCGCAATATTCCAATATTTACGCGCGTCACTGCGCCGGCCCGCCATATCCGCAGCCCGGCCCGCCCAAAATGCAGCCTCGGTCTTACGCGCGTCGTTTATTTGTTCCAATTGCAAAATCTGGCTGAAATACTTTTCACTTTCCTTAAATTTTTCTTCCTTGAAATACAGCAATCCCATCGTCCACAAACCATATTCGCTGTATTGGTCGGACGAAACAAAGCCCCACTTTTTCGCAAGCTCATATTCACCATTTGTATAATAAATATATGCCAAGCGCCCCGCCAGGCGACCATAATCCGCCTCAGTCAGCTTACGCTTGAACGCCCCCTCCTCCAAGATATGTCGGGCTGTTTTCGTACTGCCACTGCGGATGGCGGATTTAAACTGCTTTATCTTTTTGGCAACATCGCCTGTATATTTTTTCGTCGTCCATGTTTCAGATTGGGCTGTTTCTATTGATGCGGCGCCATATATACTGCGCGGTAATTTTGCACCACGAACAGTTACTTTTTTGATTTTGGCCAATTTTTCCATACGCTCGGCCCCGGGCATATTATAATACTTGTTCTGCCATGCAATAATTTCCTTACCCTTTGTATGATAAGTTTTGGAAATATAGCGCTGATATAAAACCTCCCCCATAAGCAAATCGTCCGACAATTGCTTTTCCAGTTTCATCGCAGCATTTATTTTTTCTTTATCCTGCAACATGAAAATCTGAGTGTACAGACTGGCATTTTCATCATCCAATACATCCGGCATATCAGCGCGCGCGCACAGCGGCACAAAAATCGCAATTAAAAGTATGAATATTCTTTTCATCATTATTTAAAACAAAGAAGTTTTCGGCAGTTTGCACACAACGGCATCGTCGTCGGCCTCTGGTATCTGGTCAATAATTTTCTTAAAGTCGGCGATTTTTGAAAACTTGCGATAAACGGAGGCAAAGCGAACAAACGCAATCGGGTCCAGATTCAACAGCGAATCCGAAACCATTTGCCCGACCTGGCTGCTTGTTACTGTATCATCGGCCGTTTCTGTTTCCAACCGGCGATGAATGGATGTAACCAGTTTTTCAATCTGCTCATCACCCACATCACGATTACGACACGCCAGCTTTATACTGCGGCGCAGCTTTTCGCGATCAAACGCTTCTGTCTTGCCGCTGTTTTTACGAACCATTAAATCACGCATCTGAACCCGTTCAACTGTTGTGAACTTTGCGCCGCAATCATTGCAAACGCGGCGACGGCGGATTATCGCATCCTCAATATCGGGACGGGAATCCGTCACACGACTGTCAGTAGAGTTACAGTATGGACATCTCATATCCCCTATACGGTAGCAATCAAATTCCCCCCGCGCAAGCAGATTTTGCATAAACACAAAATCAGAAAAAATAACCTTTTTATAAAAATCAAGCCTTTTTTTCATACAGCCCCATCCCCACGAGTTTTTTTGACATGCGAAATATGATAAAATAAGTATCGAGAAAGAGAGAGATGAACAAATACCTGAATAAAATTTTAACCGGCGACTGCATTGATATAATGCGCGGCATTCCGGACGCATCGGTTGACGCCGTATTTGCGGATTCGCCATATAATCTGCAACTGGGGTCAAAAACATTGTACCGTCCCGAAGACCAGACCGCCGCCCGCGCCGTACGCGATGCATGGGACGCATTTGAAAGCCCGGCCGAATATGATGAATTTACGCGTCAGTGGCTGACCGAATGCAAGCGCATACTGAAACCAGACGGCGCCATGTGGGTAATCGGCAGTTACCATAACATCTTTCGTGTGGGCGCCATATTACAGGATTTGGGATTCTGGATTTTAAACGACATCGTATGGGTAAAAACAAACCCCATGCCGAATTTTCGCGGCACGCGCTTTACAAACGCCCATGAAACACTGATATGGGCAACCCCACGCAAAACCGGCAAATATACATTTAATTATGAAACAATGAAAAAGCTCAACGGGGGCAAACAAATGCGCTCTGACTGGGGGTTGAACATCTGTCTGGGCGACGAACGGATAAAGGGCGCCGATGGGAAAAGCCTGCATAACACGCAAAAGCCGCTTGATTTATTACACCGCGTGATATTGTCATCAACCAAACCGGGCGACATTATATTAGACCCGTTCGTCGGCAGTGGCACAACCGCCGCCGCCGCAAAACAATTAGGCCGCCAGTTTATCGGCATTGACCGCGAAGCTGAATATGTGCGCGCCGCAACCGAACGCGTTGCCGCGACCCAGCCGATGGATTTATCCGACATCGAAGTTACCACCCCCAAACGGGCAGAGGCACGCGTCGCGTTCAAGGAATTGATTGATGCCGGCCTGCTGTATGTGGGGCAAACACTGGTATCCCCGCGCGGCGAACGCGTTATGATTACACGCGACGGCCAATTGACGCACAGCCTGCACGGCAAGGCATCAATTCATGTAATGGCCGCCAAATTGCAACGCAGTGTCAGTTTCAACGGATGGGATTATTGGTCCGCGGAAAAACGGGGCGGCGGTCTGGTCGCGATTGACGAACTACGCAAATATCTGCGCGGCGTAAAACAAAATATGAAAAAAGCCGCATAAAAAAACAACTCCCGCCACAGGCGGGATTTTTTTACACATATTGAAAAATTATTTTTTTTATCTATATTTATAATGTCGAAAAAAGGAGTGTTTAATGAACCAGGCAGAATCCATCATGGAACTATTGCCCCTGATTGGCAAAATTGAAAGACAGGCAAACTTCATCGTATTCAAACCACGCGAAGCGCTGACGGATATCAAGGTAATTCGTCGCAAGCTGGAGTTGATGGGTATACGCGAATTCCCGTTTCAGCATGAATCCGCACTGGAGGTAAGCTATGTCAATGCAATCCCGGCCCAGAAAAAATTACTAACCGCGATTATAACAGCGCAAATCCGTTTTGATGCATTAAAAGCTCTGCATAACAACGGCGGCTTACAAATGTCACAGGCGGAACAAAAATACTTCAAAGTAAAAAATGCACAGCAGATGACCATGAATATGGCCGCCCAGCATACCAAATAAAAAATCCCCGTTACGGGGATTTTTTATTGCGCGTTATTTTTATGATATTCGCGCCACAAAAAAACATCCCCGTAGCGGGGATGTTTTTTAGACACACCTTTTTATCTTATTCGCACGCGCCGTACGATTTGGCGACACTGTAATTTTCAATGCACATACTGCCTGATGGCAGGCACGCCGAATGAACTAATGTAATCGTTTTGTCATTGGCCCCACGATAATTTATCTGGGCCGCTTTACACTGGTTTGTATCGGTCATCGCCCTACACAACGCACGCCAAGAATTACAGTCATTGGCCAATCCCGTCGGTGCAATCGTATCCGGCAGACGCAAATTCCATTTGACATAAAAATCTTTTAATGTGCCAATTGAATGGGATTTGCCATAGCCAACTTTTTCCAAACCATCACCAACACGACAGTTGATGTTGTTCTTTTCAACCAGCGCAGTAATACCGGTTGCAATACCACCCGCACCGGCACCAATGCCGGCACCAACCAATGTAGTCTTTACACGATTGTTCTTTTCACCCTGCAAGATGCTGGCCCCGCCCAGTGCGCTCAATATCTTGTTTGCCTGGCGACGGATGGTTTCGGGCCCGACACAATCACCGGACGCCGCCGTACAATACACGCCATCACCTGCCGCCAATGCGCGGTTCATATTTTTGAACGAACATTTTGTACCGCCCGCAATGGTCGTATTATTTATCTGCGTTGATGAACTGCTGTCTATTACACGGAATGAACCACATGATGCCGGCGCCTGCTTGCCTTGCGCCAAATCATTCAGACATGCCAGCAATTGGGTTGCATCCGGGTTATTCGCGCACTCGGGCTTATTCAATGCCGCATTTACAGTCACAATCGCCGCATTCAAATTGCTGGGGTCTATTTTTCCATTGATGTGCGCCGCACAATCCCCTTTGATTGTGAATTCATACAAAATCGTTTCCGTTGTTTCGGTCGAAATTGTTGTGATATCCGTATCATCCGTGCGCCCGTCACATTCCGATGCCGCCGCCAGCGCTTGCTGCGCCAACTCATAAACCTCCAAGATATCACGACACTGTGCAACGGTAATGGTGCCACCGGCAACCGATACACCATCCATCAAATATTCGTTCAATACGGCAATCTGACCACTGTTACGCAACTGCTCCGCCAGCTTTTTACGATGTCCATCATTGGAACAGTCAAAATCACGCGCGCCATGGCCTGCCAATGCGCCAACACCTGCACCGACCAATGTTCCACCGCCGATACCGACCACTGCAACCGTACTGGTATCATTCATCAGTGAAAATCCGAACAAATCCTTGTTACAGCTGAATGTGTCACCGGCCGGGCGCCAAACCTCTGCGGGTTTATCATTACCGGCCGCCCCAAACAGCCAGCTGTTTTTAATCGCGCTATCCTTATTATATGCCGCCACACGCAGATAACAGTCCGCCGTTGTCGCATCCCAACGCGCATAATGGCCACGCCCACCGTCAACACCACTGTGCCCGGAATTTACCGTGGCACCCTGCGGATTATTTTTAATCAGGACATTTCCCTGCTGACCATTGTATGCGCCAATTTGCTTATTATATTCAGCGGTTGTGGCACCATTGTTGGCGACCGCGGCAAACGATGGCCCATATGTATTTCTATCCAATAACAGGCATGTGTTTTCCGCCTGGTTCGGGGTCAGACCCGTTTTCCGCAAAACAAAGTTATAATATTCAGGCTGCACCTTGCGCGCATTGAAATCAATCCATACATCGGCCGATGTGCGATAAATATTTTTACAATCCCGGCGAATTTCATGCACGCATTTTTCCACCTGAACACTGCACAGCGCCATACCGTTTTCAATACTGTTACGCAGGTCCTCATTAAACAAATCATTTATACCATTGGGCAGCCCCCCCTGATTGATGCACGACAGCACATCATTCATACAGTTTGTAACAGTATATTCCGAATTTTTGACACCACCATCGGGACATTCCGGCTTTGGCTCTTCTGGGGTCGGCGGGTTGGGAATATCGGGCACATCCGGATCATCAGGTTTTGGCGGATTTACCGGCTTTGTAGGCTGGCTCGGTATATTCGTGGTTATGTTACCAACCGCGGTTATCGGCAACACCGGCATTGAAGGCATACGCATTGACGCCCCCGCCCGACCGGTATTCGCCCCACGCGCCGTCGCCGCCACAGCCGTGCCACACACCGCACACAGCCCCAGGCCCATAACCGATACGCTAAACACTTTCATCCAATCGCGCATATAAAATCCCCCTATTCTATCTGTATTATTATGACACAAATGATATACAAAAAAAAGTCTTTTTTAGGGATACTTACAAATATCTCAACCATAACAAAGCTTGACAAAGCCGGTATATTGTCTATACTTTTCAACATAAATGAAGAAAATTATTGATTTTGCACAAAAACACCGGCATGTCATTTTATGGACAGTGGCATACACATTTATAATGTGGCTGATTTTGGATGGACTCTTTAATTTTCCGATGTTTTCAAGCGCCGCCTGGCACAGGTTATTTCACGCACACCTGCGCGGATTTGCCGGATTTGTTTTCGGAATATTGATTTTGGCGGCATTGCCGATGTATGCCGCAACCACAACAATCATCGCACGCACCGGCCAACCATTATTTGATATAAAAATCCCCGAACGGATACGAAAACTATACACGCCGCCCCCCGCACCAAAGCAAGAGGCCGCGCCATCCCCCACCACCGCCCCCACAGCCGAGGCCCCAACATACAAAGTGCCCGCACACATACCACCCGAAATGCATGGCGCGTACATCCGGACGCAAATGCGTGTCGGTATCGAGGGCCTGCAAAAAACGCCCGCGCCCGCAACAATTCCAGCACAAGCGACACCCGTCCCGGCACAGGCAATGGCAACGGCCGGCGAACTGCCGCTGCCAACGGATTTTGATTTCGACTTTCCCGCGCCGTCCAACGCACCCGACGATAACATCCCAACTTTTTCAAGCATAACTTTTGACGCCACCCCCGACACAGAAAACACCGCCACCACAGACGCCAACAACGACGCCACCGCATATATTTCAGACCAGCTAACCGAATATCTTAAAAACAATGGGCGCCCAATTGAAATCCAAGACCAGCTTATCATATCCGACAACCTGGCCATTGCATGCCACGAAGATACAGATTTTTGGATTGCGGATGAACTTGACTGGTTTGCCAGTGGCAAACACCGCCCCAGCCCCATTCCGCAATTGATTGACGCCGCGACAAATGGCAAAACGCCCATCTTGTACCTGGGCTCTCAAAACATATTGGACATCGAAGAAAACACAAAACAGTGGCAGCAATGCGGAATATTGATTATTACCAGCCCCGACGAATTACCACAATAACACCAATCGCATAAAAACAGATAAAAAATCCCCGCCCTATAATAAATAGGCTTGGTATTGATTTGGGAAATATGATATACTCTAAGCGAGTATTGTAAGGGAAGGATATGAAAAAGCTGGCTTTTTGTTCGCTGTTTGTCGCATGTTTTTTTAGCGCATCCAATGCCGCCACCCCGCAGCAGCGGCGCGGTCAGGCAACCGCAAACAACGCCGCCCCCGCCACATCAAATAACACAACCGCGGCGCGGGCCGCAACCAGCGCGCGTCGGCTAACCGGCGCACGCAGTGCCACCACCACATCCGCCCCAACAACCGCCGCACGCGCCGCAGTATCAACCCGCACCAGTGTGCCACGCGCCGCAACCAGCGCGCCCAGCCCCACCATATCCGCACGCGCCGGCGCAACAAAAAAAGTTATAAGCAGCGGAACATCCGTTGCGGCCGCAACAAAAAACACCGTGGTCAGCGAAGCTTGTCAGCAGAAATATGACGGATGCATGGATTCTTTTTGCATGATTGATAACGCCAGCGGCGGCCGGTGCCTGTGCAGCAATAAAAATTCGGAACTGGATGAAATCCTGGCCCAGATTGAAAAGTTAGACCAGCAAAGCTATCAAATGGCAACCGTCGGGGTTGAACGGATAGAAATGGGCGCCGACGCGGAGGCCGCCATTGCAAACGCAAACGCTGTTGCACAATCCCTGACCCAGACATCAGAAGAAAAGAAAACAAACCGTCGTTCACTGGATTTATCACTGTGGGACAATTCAAACATATTCGAAGAAGACGAGGATATTTTCGCCAGCGCCGCACAAAGCCTGATTGACGGCAAAACGGGCGACGCACTGCATGCGACGGCGGACGAACTGTGCGTGGCACAAATTCCCGAATGCCAAAACGAAATGTCCATGTTGCGTATGATGTATTCACAACGCATAAAGTCCGATTGCACAGCATATGAAAACAGCCTGAAGCAACAGAAAAACGCCAGCCAGAACAAACTGGCGACGGCGGAAAAAGCCCTGCGTGACGCGGCGCTGGAACAATTGCGTACATCGAACAAATACGACCTGGGGCAATGTACGGTAGAATTTAAAAAGTGCATGTCAACAACCGGCGGATGCGGCGATGACTTTAAGGGCTGCGTCGGAATTGCCGCGGCCGAAAATGCAAAGACTTCATACGGCACATCATCAAACCAAAAAATGGTTGAAATCGTGGGCTCGCACACAAAAATATCAATTGCGGCATCGTCATACGACACACTGGAATCTAAAAAGCCACTGTGTGATTCCATCATGAATTCATGTGTTGCCGTTCGCGACCAGGTATGGAACACATTCCTGCGCGAAATTGCACCACAAATAAAAACAGCGGAATTGTTGGCAGAATCCGACCTGCGGACATCGTGCATATCAAATATATCCGCCTGTTTCCAGAAAGCGTGTAAGGACACAATGGATCCAAACGACCCGGACGGCTCATACGACATGTGCCTGTCGCGGCCGGAAACTGTAAAATCATTGTGTAAGGTCCAAATCGAACCCTGCGTAAATGCCGAACCTTTAATTCTGGATTTTGTATACGCCAGACTTGCCGCCATGCGGGTTGATTCATGCACATCCGAGGTCAAAGAATGCCTGACCGCGGATGACAAGTGCGGCGACGATTACACACAGTGCATCGGCCTTGACACGGACACAATCGTCCGCATGTGCCCGGCCGACAAACTGGTTGGCTGCCAAAAGGTATACGGCGACACGGACATTCGCGGCGACGCAGTATACGACGAATTGGCCAACATGGTCCAAGGTATCATGCTGTCCATTGACAATAACATGATGACCGAATGCCAAAACGCCGCAAACGAAGCCATGATTGCCGTATGCGGCGATACAGAAAATTGTAACGGCCTGGCGGTGGATGATAATGTCGGCGCGCGAAGCCTGGAGTACAAGATTTGCGAAACACAAAACGGCGTCCTGACCAGCCGCTGCTATACGAACACGACCCAAATCCCAGACAGCTCACTAGGTCGCACAAACAATGGCACCCAGGGTGAATCCAAACACTTTGAGGCAAAAATAGACGGGCAAATCGCATGGGAACTGCTGGATTTTGATGAAAACGGTCTGCTGAACATAGACCAGGCAATATCAAAATACAACACGAACATGTCACAGGCCGAAAAAGATAAGGTTAAATCCGAACTGGCGGTTGTCACCAACAGCATAAACATGGCGGTCCAGGCAATCGAAAGCGACGCAAAGGTAAACTTCTGTATGACCGGCCGCGAAGTACAAGGCATGCGTAAAAACGGCGAAGACAGGCGCTCCACCCTTGGCGAAAAAGGAGCGGGCCGCTTTACAAATCTAACGACGCAAATGCGTACCATAATTGCGGCGGCGGCAATTGCGGCAGCAAAGGAAAACTATTATAAAAAATACGATGACATAAGCACCAATATTGCCAAAGACATGAGTTCACTGGCGGAAAGAATCGCTAAAAACGCGGACGAAAATGAACTGGATGCGCGCCGTGAAATCGCGCGCCAGGCATGCGTCAACTATGCCCAGGCATCCGCAATCGGCGTTGGCGGAACAGTATTCGAACACGGCACACAACGCGAACTGGTCGGCAGCGCATCCGTAAACACCCGCAGCTATAAGGAAACAACGACATCCACATTCAATTGGGAAACACTGATATGCCATCGTTGCATCCGCAAGCAAGGCTGTGCAAAGATGAAGGGGAAAAATTGCCGCACATGGGGCGAAGAATCAGAAAGCTGTAAAGATATTCCATTCTAAGTAAAAAAAATGAAAAAGCATTTAGTATCTTTATTGATAGTCGGCGCAATCAGTAATGCATATTGCGCGACCACAAGCCCCAGACGCACGCAAAACACCACCCAGATGGGGGGGGGTACAACACACAGCGTTTCCGCGCGTAGCGCGACTTCTGCCCGCAGTGCGAAGCCCGCCGCCACAACCCCACCCGTAACCGCACGCAGCGCCACAACTGCGCGTGCCGTACAACGCGCAAGCAAACCGAACGCTGCACCGACGGTATCCGCCCGCGCCGGCGCTACACAAAAAGTCGTAGGTAATGGCACCAAGGTCACCGTTGCAGAATCAAACACTGTCGTCGATGCAACATGTACTCAAAAATTCAATGGATGCATGGATACATTTTGCATAAATGAAAATATCAGCGGCGGCCGGTGTCAATGTAGTGCACAAAATGCAGAACTCGCCAAACAATTGGCAGAAATAGAAGAATTGGACGCCCAAAGCTACAAGCTAGCAACCGTCGGCGTTGAAACAATTGAAACCGGCGTGAATATTGCCGCCATTCAAAATGCAACAAAACGGGGGCGCACCTCAATCGACCTATCCCAATGGAACCAGGACGCCACATCCACAACATCCGACACAGATGACACAAAAGAAAAAACAGGCGTTGCATTACAAAATGAAGCAGCTGAAATATGCCTGAAACAAATGCCGGAATGCGCCACATCCGCAACCATGCTTCGCACACTATACGCCCAACAGATAAAATCCGACTGCACAGCTTACCAAAACGCGATAAAGCAACAATATAGCGCTGCAAAAAATCGCCTGGCAGAGGCACAGCGCGCCCTACGCTCTTCTGCATATGAAAAACTGCAAGAAGCAAACAAATACGACCTGGGCGGGTGCACACTGGAATATAAAAAATGCATGATGACAACCGGCGGTTGCGGCGAAGATTTTAAGGGATGCGTCGGCATTGTTGCGGCTGAAAACGCACGACTGCCGGGCGCCACGCAATCATCTGCAAAAACATACGATGTCGTCGGCTCATCTACCAAAATATCAATCGCGGCATCATCATACGATGTATTGGAATCCAAGCGGCCGCTGTGCGAATCTATTTTAAATTCATGCCAAAATGTAAAAGACCAGGTATGGGCCTCATTCCTGAGAGAAGCCGCCCCGCAAATCAAAACCGCCGAACTGTTGGCGGAATCAGACCTGCGAACATCATGCATGGATAATATATCGGCATGCTTTGTAAAGGCATGTAAAGATAATATCGACCCGAGTGACCCCGACGGTTCATACGACATGTGCCTGACGCGGCCGGAAACCGTCAAATCGTTATGTAAAGTTCAAATCGAACCATGCGAAGCCGCCGAGCCCCTGATTTTAGATTATGTTTACGCGCGTCTGGCGGCGATGCGCGTTGATTCATGCACGACTGAGGTTCGTCAATGCCTGCAATCCGACGACCGCTGTGGCGAGGATTATACCGCCTGTGTCGGACTGGATACTGACACCATAATCCGCATGTGCCCGTATGACAAATTAGTCGGCTGCCAAAAAGTTTACGGCGACACCGACATTCGGGGCGATGCAGTATACGATGAATTGGCCACCATGGTTCAGGGCATCATGCTTGGGATTGATAACAACCTGTTGGAATTTTGTCAAAACGCCGCGAACGAATCCATGATACGCGTATGCGGCGATACAGAAAACTGCAACGCATTGGCGGCCGACGACCATATCGGCGCCGGCAGTTTAAACTATGGCATTTGCTATTATCGTATTGAAAATAATAATGCTTCAATTGATTATTCTCAATGTTTACAAAATTCATCACAGATTCGCGATGTTGACTTAGGACGTGTACCGGGTTCAACTACGGGCGAACTGGGACCTGTTGTGCCATTTGTGGCAGTTATAGATGGTATAATGTTCTGGGAGTTAGTAACAGTTGACGATGAAGGTAATTTAACTGGTCCTGATGAGTATTTTAAATTATCAGGTTCCACACAGATGCCTGGTCCCACTCAAGAATTGGTAAAGCAGCAATTATCGCAGTTACAAAATTCTGTGAATATGTCGGTGCAAAGCATAGAATCAGACCCAACCGTACAATTTTGCATGACCGGCCGCAAAGTTCAAGGAATGAAAGATTTACCAATTGGCAACAAACAAGATGCCCGTTTTCCACAATTGACAAAGCAAATGAAAAATATTATTGCGACATCGGCCTTATCCGTGGCCAAAAATAATTACTATAAAAAGTATGATGAATTATATGAACGCCAAATGAAGGATTATGTAGAAATTGCAGAACGCCAAGCCGAAATCAAAGGCGAAAACGCCAAGGATGTCCGGCGCGAGGCCGCCCGCCAATCATGCGTATCCTTGGCGGATATGGCGTCCCTGCCAATGTCGCCACCACCACCCGGCGGATGGGGAATGTGGCTAGCAGCCGCTATTGTTACTGCTGTGGGCGTGGCTGTGACGGCTGTAACATTTGGCTCTGCCGGAGCACCTGTTGGTGCAGGTTTAGCTGCTTTGTGGACTGGAATCAGTTCATCTGCTTACAGTCTTACTACTCTTGGTGTTGTTGCAGCGGTTGGCGTGGGAATGACAGGATTAGGGGCTGCTATGGTGGTTGGCAGTACTATCGCCGAAGCCACAGCAAATCACAGTAGCGGTTCAAATTCTATGGCGGTACAACGCGATTTGGCAGGCCATCACGAAATGAATCAATGGAACTGGAAACAGGTAATTGACACAACATTTGAGTGGGATACTTTAAAGTGTACAAAATGCGTAAAATCCACTAAGTGCAGCAGTCAATCATACCCCTTGTTCGGTAAGCCAAAATGCAAAAAGTGGGAAGAAAGCACCACCACATGCACCGATACACAGTTTTAATATACCTTGGATTGCTTCGCTACGCTCGCAATGAATCCGAGCATATGAGAACAAGCAAAGCGCAGTTCAAATAAATACGAGGATACGCACAGGGCGCCAGCCCGAGCGACAGTAGTTATGAATTTCCTAGCTGTTAAACATTCCTGTCATTGCGAGCCCGCAGGGCGTGGCAATCCAGTAAATACAAAAAAATCCCCCAGGCGGGGGATTTTTTATTCGGCCTTTGCCGCTTTCTTTGCCGCCGGCTTCTTAGCCTTAGGCGCTTTTTCTGCAACTTCTTCTGCAACCGCTTCCGCCGCCGGGGCCTCTGCTGGTGCCGCAACCGGGGCTGCTTTCTTCGCGTTTTCGTCGCGATCAACCAATTCAATTACCGCCATCGGTGCCGCATCGCCATAACGGAAGCCCGCTTTCAGTACGCGTGTGTAACCGCCCGGACGCTTTGCATAACGCGGCCCCAAAACTTCAAACAGCTTTTTTACTGTCTTTTCCGAATTGTTGCCCAATTCAGACGCCGTCAGACGACGATTTGCAACCGTGTCATTTTTGGCGCGGGTAATCAATTTTTCAACAACGCTACGCAAATCTTTTGCCTTCGGCAGAGTTGTTTTAATCTGTTCTTTTTCAATCAAGTTCTTTGCCAAACCTCTGAACAAAGCCTTGCGTGCATTTGTGTCGCGATTAAATGTGCGACCTGCTTTTGCGTGTCTCATCGACTACTCCTTTTATTATTTCTTCTGCCCCGATATGGGGATTTGTTTATCAAGTCATAACCTAAGGCCACAGCCCCAGAATCATAACAGTTTAATTGCGTTGTTTTCCCGCATGCTCGCCAAAGAAAATCATCCGCAACATCTGCGCCAAAACACTTTGACCACTTAAAAAAGCATCTTTCTTTTTTGCGGTCTTTATTTCAGTATGCTTTGACATCAAATATTCCTATACTTTACTTATATTTCCACCGTTTGCAAGGAAAACATTCCCTGCGCCCCAGGATATAAGAAATTTATTAAAGTGCGACAGATGGCGATGTTTGACGATGGCGTAGTGTAGTAGACCTACATGAACCATCGGCAAACGCGCCAAATGCCGTGCTATAACAAATTTATTTATACGGGTCTTCGTATTTCTTGGCCAACTCCGCAATATTTTCAGGCGGCCAACCCGGGACTTCCATCCCCAGGCCCAGACCCATCGCCTCAAGCTGAACCTTGATTTCATTCAATGACTTACGGCCAAAGTTCGGTGTTTTCAACATGTCGGCTTCGGTCTTCTGAACCAATTCACCCAACCAGTTGATTTTGTCATTCTTCAAGCAGTTATTTGCACGAACCGACAATTCCAATTCATCAACATGCTTTAACAATTTCGGATCAAACGGCAATGCATCCTTGGCCTTTTCTTCTTCGGTCGGGGCATTGATTTGCGCCGGATCTTCAAAGTTGATAAATACAACCAATTGGTCCGTCAAAATGCGCGCAGCGTATGCGATTGCATCCTCTGGACTGACGGAGCCGTTTGTTTTAACAGACAATTCCAATTTGTCAAAATCGGTCGATTGACCCACACGGGTTTCAGACACAGCCGTCGCCACATTCAAAATCGGCGAGAAAATGGAATCCACCGGAATCACGCCCAACGGCAAACCATCAGCATGCTGCGCCGCCGGCACATAGCCGCGACCTGTTGACAATGTGATTTCCATATCCAAATTCGCACCCTTATCCAATGTGCAGATTTCGGCATCCTTGTTCATGACTTCGACGCCACCGGCGGTTTCAATCATGCCGGCCGTCACAACCGCCGGACCCTTTACCTTCAGGTAAGCCTTATGCTGACCTTCATTCAAGGCTTTGAAATAAACACCCTTCAGGTTCAAGATGATATCAGTCACATCTTCGCGTACACCTGAGATGCTGGAAAATTCGTGTTGTACCCCATCAATTTTAATATATATTGGCGCACATCCCTGCAACGACGACAACAATACGCGACGCAGTGCGGTACCCAATGTCAAACCATAACCTTTTTCCAGGGGTTCGGCAACCAATGTTGCCAGATTCGGATTATGCTCATCTACTTTGATATTCAGCTTTTTCGGCTTAATCAAAGTCATCCAGTTTTTTTCAATCATTTAATGCTCCATTTGGCTTAGTTTATCATTTTCACCATTTCGGCCGCGCGCATAAATATACACGCGCACCCGCGATTTTATATCAGAATTGCCCAGAAGTCAAATCTTTTATAGTGCCGTCCATGGCCTTGAAAACAACATCATGGCAAACACCACGGCTATTTTTTACAAAATACCCCCCCCCACCCCACCCCACAAAAAGTTGACAATCTTATTTTGTTGTACTAACATCATATTGAACATAAAGAGGATTAAAATGAAAAAATCTATTTTTGCAGGTATTTTCTCTATCGTTGCCTGTGGCGGTGCATTGGCGTCCGATGGTGGCGTATTTACCGAAACAGAAAACTATACAAATCATTATTCTTATAACTTTGACACGGTTACATATTATGCGCCCGCGCCATCACGCCCAGCGCCCGCCCGCACAATTGTCGGTCGTCGCGTTGCATCATCGGCAGACTTGGCGCGTCCATGTCCGCGTGCCGCGGCCGAACCCGTTCGCGTGAAAACACATACAGAGGTTATTGACCATTACCAAGTGTATCAACCCGTAACCGTATACGAGCCAGTCGGCACATATACAACGCGCCGCGTTGTAGAAGTTCCGCATTGCAACCGTTGCAACGGATAAAAAAAGCGCCCAGATGGGCGCTTTTAAAATTCGGCCGACAGTCCAAGTCTTACCGACCTTGTATCGGCGGCTATATCAATTCCTTTTGGAACATATTTATCCACAAATACCCATGTAAATAATGCGGACACAGCCGCCCCCGCCGCCACATCATGCCAATAGTGGGCACGGGCCTGAACCCTGCTCCAACCTGCAACAAGGCTCATCCCATATGGGACCAGTGCCGGTTTCCATCCATATCTTTTGTGCACAAACATCGCCCCGGAAAAAGCACCCGCCGCATGCCCGCTGGGGAATGACTTTCGGTCAGCCCCATTGGGGCGCCGCTCTATCCCAAGTGCTTTTATCCCTTCACTTGCTAATTGTGCGGCGGCGACAGATTCCGCCAACTGCAGCGTGCCATCGGGGTCATCGGCCATAACCGTCATCCCCAGGGCATACGCCGGCCCCATCACCATCATCAGATCACCCAGCTTGTTTCGATTCGTAAATGGTCCCGCATACGCCCCGGCCGAAACAGTCACAGCCGCAATAACGGCACAACTTAAACATTTTAACATTTAACCTAATCTCCAGTTTTTTGTGTTAAACCAAAAACCACCTGAAAATTCAGATGGCTGGAGTTTAGTAACAATTCATTTGGAAATTGCGCGCGTTATTCAGTATATTCCGCACACTCCAGCCCGCACATGCGTGCTGGAGATATTTTTTGTCATCGCTGACACCAAATGCTATGGGTTACTAAGCCCAACGGCAGAGGTTCCACCGTCATGCCAAACTATAACAAAATAAATTTAAAATGCAATCGCAACAATAAAAACAAAAACGCCCCGATTGGGGCGTTTTTGTTTACGCGTATAAATATTACACGCGCCGTACTTTCTTCGGACGGCATCCGTTATGCGGAATGCGCGTTGTGTCAGTAATAGACTGCACAATCAGGCCTGCATTTGCCAAACCACGAACCGCTGATTCACGACCCTGGCCGATACCACGCATCAAAACATCAACTGTCTTCATACCCATTTCGGCAACCTTCTTGCCAACCGCATCGGCGACAACTGTCGCGGCATACGGGGTTGACTTCTTCGCGCCCTTAAAATTATTTGCACCGGCCGTTGCCCATGTCAATACGGCACCCGACTGGTCTGTGATGGTGATACGAGTGTTGTTATTTGTCGCCACAACATGCGCGATGCCGTGCGATACTTTTTTAACAACTTTCTTCTTTGCTTTTGCTACTGCCATTATTTTTTACCTTTTTCGATGTCTTCAGTCAACTATCGTGTCGACCTCTACCTTATTATAAATTCAAGATAGTGGTACAGATGCGGGATGATGGACGACGGGAGTGTACAAATGCTACACGACCAAAGTCCAGCGCCCACAGATGTGCCGCTAGATTGAATTTTACTTACCCTTGGTGGCGGAACCCGCGACCACTACACGCTTGCCCTTACGGGTGCGCGCATTTGTCTGGGTACGCTGACCGCGAACCGGCAAGCGGTTACGGTGACGAATACCACGATACGCCTTCAAGTCCTGCAGACGCTTGATATTCATCGCAACTTCACGACGAACATCACCTTCTACCTTGAAGTTCTGTTCAATATAATTAGAAATTTTAACAACATCCGCGTCAGTCAAATCTTTCGCGCGCAGCCCATCTTTCAATTTCAGAGCTTCGCAGATTTGCGCCGCCTTGGCCGGTCCAATACCATGAATGTATTGCAACGCGATTTCAATGCGCTTTTCTGTCGGAATGTTCACACCTGCTATACGTGCCATCTTTTACTTTCCTTTTTATTTAACTTCGGCGCGTGCATAACACACCACCGTCCTTGTTACACCCAACATTCGTACGCAAATGCCGGGGTATTCTATTTTGCCGTGTAATTTTATACAAAACTCGGCAAAAGTCAAATCTTTGTTTTATCCGCCCGATATATTATCCGCGGAATCGCCCTTTTTTCTGTGCGCTTTTTATAACGCCATTGTACTTTTTAGCAACCAGGTACGACTGAACCTGATTCATTGTATCCAGCACAACACCCGCCACAATCAGAACACTTGTCCCACCGATTGCCAATGGCATCCCAAAGTGAGTATTCAATATAATCGGCACAACGCAGACTACTATCAAATACATAACACCAATTGCCGTTGTACGCGACACAACATTGTCCAGATAATGAACCGTCTGTTCGCCGGGCCGCACACCTGGAATATATCCACCTGCATTTTTCAGATTGTTGCTGGTTTCTTCGGAATTGAATATAACCGCGGTCTGGAAAAACGCAAAGAATGCAATCAATATCGTATACATAATGATATAAGACCATGCACCATATGTAAAGAATCCCATTATGTTCTGCACAATCAGATTTTCACTTTGAACAAAGCGCTGAACAAATGCCGGCAACATCATAATACTTGCTGCGAACACCGGCCCCATAACACCAGACATATTTACCTTTATCGGCAAATATGACGCATTGGTATTGACAACACCATTCGCCATTACCTGGCGCGGATACAAAATTTGAATACGACGCTGGGCCTGTTCAAAGAATGCAATCAATGCAACAATCCCAACGACAAATGCAACAACCAATGCAATCATGGCCGGCGACATTTGCCCGACTGACCCCAGGCTAAATATCTTTGCAATTCCACCCGGCACTTCGGCAATAATACCGGCAAAAATCAACAGTGATGCGCCCTGACCGATACCGCGTGCAGTAATCTGCTCCGCCAGCCACATAACGAATACCGTACCACCAACCAATGCGATAATAGCGGATAATTCAAATGCAAATCCCGGATTTACAACAGCCGCAACACCATTTACAGGCGCCATCATTTCCAAACCGCGAACAACGGCCCATCCCTGAACTACGGCTAACAATACCGCCAAATAACGCGTGTATTGATTGATTTTGATGCGTCCCGATTCCCCTTCCTTACGCAGTTCGTTTAACGACTTGCTGGTCGCGGTCAACAACTGCAACACAATTGATGCAGAAATATACGGGAAAATGTTCAAGGCCAGCACGGACATACGGGACAAAGAGCCGCCCGAAAACATATCGAACATGCCCATCATGCCACTGCCTTCGCCACTAAACAAATGCAGCACCGCCGACGCATTTACCCCCGGCAGTGGAATAAACGAACCAACACGATATACAATCAGCGCGCCCAGTGTAAACAAAATGCGCTTCTGTAAATCAGTTAGATTGGCAAAAAAGTTTTTTACAAATTTCATGATTATCGTGTCTTCCTACATATAAAAATACGGCGCAACAAATTTACCCGTTCTCTCTTGGTATAATTGTACGATGCTTTATCAAACAAAGCCTGGACATAGGCCTTTATCAAGCCATTTGTAACGCTTGCCCGAACAGGCGCCGGTAACGCGGCAAGTGTTTCTTCAAGACAATTTAAAATCAACACCGGATTCATACGGTTCAGCAAATAATCTGCCTGCCCCTGACAGACAGAATCAACAAGATTCTGTCTGGTCAGGGAAAATTTACCTTGTGCTGAAATCATTATTTCGCCTTAATAGAGCCACCAGCTTTAACAATCGCCTCTTCGGCGGATTTGGACCACTTGTCGGCAATAATATTGACAGATGTTTTGATTTCACCCTTTGCCAATACTTTTAATCCGGACATTTCACGATTGATGATTTTCGCCGCCATCAAAGATTCCAATGTAATCGGGCTCTTTGCATCAATCTTGCCGCTGGCGATAAACTTTTCAATGTCACCCAGATTGATTGTGACATATTCCTTAGCAAACGGATTGTTGAAACCGAATTTCGGGAAACGACGCAAAATCGGCATCTGACCACCCTGGAAAGTTGCCTGCTTACGCGATCCGCTGCGGGCTTTTTGACCCTTATGACCACGACCGGATGTTTTGCCCAAGCCGCTCCCGATACCACGACCAACGCGCTTTACATCCGCGCGTGCGCCGATATTATCCATCAATGCATTTAATTTCATTTTTTTATTCCTTTTATCCTACGACTATTTATATAGCCTTTTTTCGCAGCGCGACAAGTGTCGCGCCACTCGGTTTACAATATTTATTTTTCAACAACTTCGACCAGGTGCGAAACTTTGGCAATCATGCCGCGCACTGCCGGGTTATCAACCAATTCCTTGGTCTTGCCGATACGGCCCAGCCCCAACGCCGCGATGATTTTGCATTGCGCTTCCGGGCGACCAATCGTGCTTTTTACTTGTTTTACAATTATATTAGCCATAACTAAAGTACTCCGTTTTTAAACGCAATGCGCTTATTTATCTTCCCCAGCTTCTTCCAGCTTTTTGCCGTCACGGCCTGCGATAATTTCCGCAACCGTTTTACCACGACGCGCCGCCACAGTCTTCGGCGAATTCATTTTGGCAAACGCCAAGAAAGCAGCACGAATCATGTTGTTCGGATTGTTGGAACCCTGAGATTTTACAACGACATCCTGAACGCCCAAGCATTCAAATACCGCACGCAACGCACCACCTGCAATGATACCGGTACCAGGAACCGCACTGCGTACAACCAGCTTGCTGGCGCCATATTTGGATGCAATGTCGTGGTGCAATGTGCGACCTTCTTTCAGCGGGACGCGAATCATTTTCGCCTTTGCCGCCTTTGTCGCTTTCTGAACCGCGCTTTGCACTTCCAAAGCCTTACCCTTACCAAAGCCGACGCGCCCCGCCTTATCACCGACCACAACCAAGGCCGAGAAAGACATGTTGCGTCCGCCCTTTACTGTCTTAGAGACGCGGTTGATAGAAACCAATTTGTCTACCAAGTTATCCGTCTGCAATTTTTTATCATCAAAACGTGCCATTTATAAACTCCGTATATTTCGTTAAATTCTGATGCCACCCGCACGGATTGCTTCGCACAGGGCCTTTACACGACCGTGATAGCGATATCCGCCGCGATCAAAATAACAATTATCAGCAATACCTGCCTTGACTGCACGGGCCGCAAACGCCTGCCCTACCAATTCTGCACCAGCAATATTCCAACCCTGTCCCTTGAAATCTTTTTCCTTTGACGATGCGGCACAAACAGTGTGACCTTTTACATCATCAATAGCCTGAATTTCAATATGACGACCGGAACGAAAAACCGACAAACGAATCTTGCCCGGGTTCTTTCTTTTCAACGCACCGCGATTAGCCAATGTGCGTCTTTCTTCTGTAGACAAATGTTTTAACATTTTGTTTCCTCTTTTCACAATCCCCGTAACAGCGGGAATCAACGGTTATTATTTCTTCTTACCTTCTTTGCGGCGGATTTTCTCATTCTTATAGAAAATGCCCTTACCCTTATACGGATCCGCTTTGCGAACTTTGTGAATCTTGTCGGCGAACTGCCCAACCAGACACTTATCCATACCCTTTACGGTAAATTCTGTCGGGGTTTCGCCCATTGTAACAGACAGACCAGCCGGTATCGGCAAAATAACATCATGGGAATAACCAGCAACCAAAACCAAATCATTACCCTTAACAGATGCCTTGTAACCAACACCCTTCATGTACATGGCCTTTTCAAAACCGTCCGATACACCTGTAACCGCGGCACGAATGTTGCGATTCATTGTACCCCACATTGCACGCGACGCTTTATCTTCCGCATCTTTTGGGACGATATCTACATGACCGTCTACAATATTGATATCCACCAGACCGGCATGTTTTGTATCCAACGGTAATTTCAACTCACCCTTGGGGCCCTTTACTACAATCGCGCAATCCGTCAATTCAACGGAAACGCCTTCTTTTATCTTTACCGGATATTTTCCTGCACGAGACATAACTTGTTCCTCACTTCAATTAGATAACTTTGCACAACACTTCGCCGCCAACATTCATCAAGCGTGCCTTGTGGTCAGTCATAACACCGTTTGGTGTGGATACAATTGCGATACCCAAACCGTTCAATACTTTCGGCATTTTTGCACTGCCGGAATATACGCGACGCCCCGGCTTGGACACAACAGAAATCTCCTGAATTGCGCCGTTGCCGCCAACATATTTCAATTCAACAATCAAATTGGAACGATGTTCATCAATCTGTTCCTTGCGGAAATCAGTGATAAAGCCTTCTTCTTTCAATACAGCCAGAACTGCTGCACGCAGCTTGCTGTTGGGAACAACTATAGTTTCTTTACCGGCATTTTGACCATTGCGGATGCGGGTCACCATATCGCCGATCGGGTGTGATAATGACATCTTTTACTCCTATTCATATCGGGCCGCGCCCGATAGTTTACGCCAGCTGCATTGTCCACAGCTGGATTCTTGTTTTACCAGCTGGACTTACGAACGCCCGGCAGTTTACCTTCGGACGCCAGTGTACGCAGCTGCTGACGGCACAGACCGAACATACGGGAATAACCGCGTGAACGACCTGTTACACTGCAACGATTACGCAGGCGGGTCGGATTCGCATTACGCGGCAACTTCGCCAGTTTTTTCATTGCATCCATGCGTTCGTCAGGTGTCGCATTGACGGACATTTTTTCCTTGATTGCGGCACGCTTTTTTGCGTACTGTGCAACCAGCTTTTCACGTCTTTTCTGTTTGTTTATCAACGCTAATTTAGCCATTTTTTTTCCTTACTTATTTCTAATTATTTCAAGACCAATGGCAAGCCGATTTTTGTCAGCAATGCACGTGCTTCATCATCTGTTTTTGCCGTTGTCGCAATAACGATATCCATACCGCGGATTGCGTCGATTTTATCAACTGAAATTTCCGGGAAAATCAGATGTTCCTTGATACCGAATGCATAATTGCCACGGCCATCAAACTTAGATTTAGACAAGCCACGAAAGTCCTTTACACGCGGCAACGCAACTGTAATCAGCTTATCCAAGAAATCATACATTCTTTTACCACGCAGTGTAACTTTCGTACCAATAGGCTGACCTTCACGCAGACGATATGTCGCGATTGATTTCTTTGCACGGGTGATAACAGACTTCTGTGCAGCAATCGCCGTCAAATCAGCCGCCGCCGCATCCAGTTTCTTTTTGTCAGAAACAGCTTCACCAACACCCATGTTCAAAACAATTTTTGTCAGTTTCGGAACTTCCAGTGCATTTTTGTAACCGAATTCTTTTACCAATTCGGGCACAATGTTCTTTTCATAAATTTCACGCAATCTGCTTTGCATTTTTACTATCCTTCGATTTTATGTCCCCGTAACAGCGGGAACCGTTCTTATATTTCAGCCCCAGATTTCTTTGCGATACGAACTTTCTTGCCCTGTTCGATCTTGTAACCTGCGCGTGTGGCCTTTTTTGTTTTGGGATCTACCAGCGCGACATTCGAAACATGAAGCGGTGCTTCACGGTCAACAATGTGACCCGGCTGTTCTTGTGTCGGCTTTATGTGCCATTTACGGCGGTTTACGCCCTCTACGACAACGCGTGATTCAGACGGACGCGCTTCCAGCACTTTGCCTTTTACGCCCTTGTATTTCCCAGAAATAACTACGACTTCGTCGCCTTTCTTTATTTTCATTTTGTAACCTTTTCTCTAATCTGATGCGGTCATCAATATATTATATGACTTCCGGTGCCAAGGACACAATTTTCTGCACATCGTACTTACGACGAGTTTCACGGGCAATCGGCCCAAAGATACGCGTTCCAATCGGTTCAAAGTTGTTTTTGTTGATCAAAACAACCGCATTGTCGTCAAAACGGATAATTGAACCATCCGGACGCTTTACCGGAAACTTTGTGCGAACGATAATCGCACGCTGAACCGTACCCTTTTGAACTTTGCCACGCGGAATGGCATCTTTAATGGCAACAACAATTTTGTCACCAACTGTCGCATAACGACGATGCGACCCACCCAATACCTTGATGCACATTGCTTTGCGCGCACCAGAATTGTCCGCAACCGTCATAACTGTTTCATTCTGAATCATGTCTATATCCTTATCCTGCATACGGGGCCATCCCCCGCTGCTTTGTTATGGGTTCCGACTGGTACATTGATTGCCACCGCAATCACGCCCCTCAAAGAACCCGTTTCGATTTAGCCCACTTCCACTTCGTCGTTTTTGGAAACGCCAACGCGTCCCTTCACGACCCAAGATTTTGTCTTGGAAATCGGACGATGTTCTTCAATTGCAACGATGTCGCCAACCTTAAATTCGTTGTTTTCATCGTGCGCCTTATACTTTTTGTTCTGCTTTACGAACTTACCATACAGCGGATGACGGAAACGGCGTTCCACCTCTACAACGACGGTCTTGTCGTTGGCTGTACTTTTTACAGTTCCCTGCAGTATACGTCTTGGCATAACTTTAGCCCCTTACTGTTTTTTCTTAGCCGTGCAATTTTTACATACAAGCCATCGTCTTGCAACAAAAATCGCACACTAATTCCCTGTTTGTCTTTACTGATTTCGGACAATGATACCCATTTTTTTTAAGATATCAAGAAAAATCAGCAATCTTTATTTTTTTGCCGCGTTCAACTTTGTCTTCACGCGCGCAACTTCACGACGGGTCTGACGCATAACATGTGTTTTCGGCATCTGACCGGCGGCATGTGCAAAGCGCTGATTCATCTGTTCTTTTTCCAAATCAACCAATTTGCTCTGCAATGCTTCTATCGTCAAAGATTCTTTTTCAACTTTCTTTTCTGCCATTTTAGCCACCTTTACCGCACAACCAGATAGGTCGTACAATTTTAATTAGTTTACCTTACGTTCGACAACTTTTGTCTTTACCGGCAATTTTGCAGCCGCCAAAGCAAATGCTTCATATGCGATTTCCGGTTTTACACCATCCAATTCGAACATGATGCGGCCCGGCTTTACACGGCAAATCCAGTATTCAACAGCACCCTTACCTTTACCCATACGAACTTCGGCGGGTTTCTTGGTGACCGGCACATCCGGAAATACGCGAATCCAGAGTTTTCCCATACGCTTCATGTGACGAGTAATCGCACGACGCGCCGCCTCAATCTGACGCGCGGTTACGCGTTCCGGGCTCATCGCCTTCAGTCCAAAAGAACCGAACGCCAATTCGCTACCACCCTTGGTAACACCATGAATGCGGCCTTTGTGCTGTTTGCGAAATTTTGTTTTATTTGGCATCAACATAATAACTACCTTTAATTATTGCTTGCAATTTTTGTTTCCCCGGCACCATATAGGTGCCGGCAAAAATTTATTTGTTTCTTCTTTCGCTGCTACCGGCATACTCAGCAGGACGCGCCATTTCAGATGCCAGCTTTTCCTTATTCACGACATCACCAGTATAAATCCAAACCTTTACACCGATAACACCGTATGTTGTTTTTGCCTGAATTGACGCATAGTCAATATCCGCACGCAGTGTATGCAAAGGAATACGACCTTCACGAATTTGTTCGCTGCGGGCGATTTCGGCACCGTTCAGACGGCCAGAGCACATAACCTTGATACCCTGAGCGCCAGCCTTTTGAGCATTTTGTACGGCTTTCTTCATGGCGCGCTTAAAGGAAACGCGGCCTTCAATCTGCTGCGCTATGTTCAACGCAACCAACTGCGCGTTCAAGTCCGGACGACGAACTTCATAAATATTGACAACAACCTGATCATTCTTGACCAGCTTTTTGATGTCATTACGCAGTGCTTCAATATCGGCGCCGTTCTTACCGATAATCATCCCCGGACGAGAGGTGTGGATTGTAACCACAACCTTTTTGGCAAAGCGTTCAATAACAACTTTGGCCAAACCGGCTTTCTTCAGTTTCTTTTCAACAAACTTGCGAATTTTAATATCTTCAGCCAATAAATTCGCATAATCCTTTTTGCCGGCAATCCAGCGGGAATCTGTGATTTTATTGATAAATTCGCGTAATGAAATTGGCGATACTTTCTGTCCCATTTCTTTTTTCCTTGTTTTGATGGCAGTGTTCTTGAAGCATATAGCTTTATTCAGGATTTCTCCATACCACTGTCCATGGCTTTATTACTTTTTTACTTCTTCTTTTTTTGCTTTCTTAGAAGGCGCCACACCCGATTCCAATACGATTGTCAAATTGGAAAACGGTTTCAGGATTGGACGCGCACTGCCGCGCGGGCCCGCCATGATGCGTTTCATCGTAAGTGCCTTACCACACCAAATTTCCTTTACGAACAAAGTGTCCGCCGCCAGGTTTTTGTTGTGTTCTGCATTTGCGACCGCCGACAGCAAAGTTTTCAAAACTTCACCCGCAACGCGCTTCTTTGAAAATTTCAAGACATCAACCGCACGATCAACCGGCAACCCGCGAACAGTGTCACATACCAGATTCAGTTTCTGATGGCTGACGCGAATCATTTTGTTGAATGCGCGCACCTGATTATCTTTTATTCCATATCTTGCTGTTGTCATAATTCTAACCCCAAATCAAAAATTATTTCTTACCGGCCGCGGCCTTCTTGTTCGCCGCATGACCCTTAAAGGTACGCGTCGGTGCAAATTCACCCAATTTATGACCAATCATATCTTCTACGATTGAAACAGGGATAAACTTGTTACCGTTATGAACTTCAAATGTAAGACCTACCATCGGCGGTACGATTGTGCTGCCGCGGGACCATGTTTTAATTGGCTTGTGGTCATTCTTTTCGTTCGCCGCCGCAGCTTTCTTCAACACGGACGGATGAACATAAGGACCTTTCCAAACTGAACGAGACATCAATTACTCCGTTTTTCTAGTTCGGGCCATGGGGGCGATTTATTCGACCGCCCCACCCGGCCGCTAATTCTTATTTCTTCTTTGCCAAATGTCTGCTGCGGATAATCATCTTTGCAGTACGTTTATTGCTACGGGTACGATATCCCTTGGCCGGAATACCTGTACGTGATACCGGTTCATGACCCTTAGAATGACCGTTACCACCACCCATCGGGTGATCGTTCGGGTTCATGGCCATACCGCGTACCGACGGGCGGATGCCCAACCAGCGCGCACGACCGGCTTTGCCCAGGTTGACATTGCGTTGGTCAGGATTGGAAACACTGCCAACTGTTGCCAAACAATCGGAATGAACTTTACGCAACTCACCGCTGTTCATCTTTATCTGTGCATAAACGCCGTCTTTACCCATCAACTGAGCATAGCAACCCGCACTACGGGCCAACTGACCACCGGCACCCGGCTTCAGTTCAACATTGTGCACAATCGTACCGATTGGCATATTCTTCAAAGGCATTGTATTGCCCGGTTTGATATCTTCGCGCTGACCGGAAATAACCGTATCACCTGCCTTCAAATCGCGTGGCGCCAAGATATAGGAACGAACACCATCCGTATATTCAATCAATGCGATAAACGCTGTACGGTTCGGATCATATTCCAAGCGAACAACCGTCGCCGGAATCCCTGTCTTTTTGCGCTTAAAGTCAATCAAACGATATTTGCGCTTGTGACCACCGCCCTGATGCATAACGGTTACATGACCAAAATTATTACGACCACCCTTGGACTTCAATCCAACGGTCAGTGCTTTTTCCGGGGCACCGCGATGCAATTCGCTGCGATCAACCTGTGTCAGGCCGCGCGTTCCCGGTGTTACTGGCTTATAATGCTTCAATGCCATTTTTTTCTTACCTTTATCTATGTCTTGACACTAACATCCGGGGCAATGCCCCGGTTTCTCTGCCAAGACGGTTCATTTTTATATATTCGCGGCCAGATCCAATTTTGCATCTGCCGGCAGGGATACATACGCCTTTTTCACTGTGCGCTGTGTCCCAGTGCTGCGTCCGCGGAAAGTTTTCACCTTTCCCTTGACAACAACAATGTTTACCTTTGTCGGCTTTACATTGTATATTGCCTGAACGGCGCGTGCAACATCCTCTTTCGTCGCGTCAGCCGCAACTTCAAAGGCAATTCCGTTCTTTTCAGACAGCTGAGCTGCCTTTTCCGAGATTATCGGACGACGCAGTATACCATAAGTACCGGCGGTCGCAACGATTTTTTTCTCTGTATTCACTTTTTTTTCTGCCATTTTATCGACCTTTTGATTATGCCAGTCTTTCTTCAACTGCCTTGACCGCATCTGCTGTCAAAACCAATTTTTCATGCTTCAGGATATCCAAAACATTCAAGCCAATCGTCGGCAATGCATCAACATTGGCAATGTTCGCCGCAGATTTCTTGAAGTTTTCGTCCAATTCGGCACCGCCAACAAACAAAACAGATTCCAAATTCAGCTTTTTCAGCTGCTTTGCAAATGCCCCTGTTTTTGCCGCCGGCAATTTTTCTGATTCAATAACAATCAGACTACCGTCTTTTACCTTAGAAGACAAAGCCATCTTCAAGCCCAAGCTACGGATTTTCTTTGGCAAGTCAATAGCATGGTCACGAACAACCGGCCCATGCACGACGCCACCACCACGCATGTGAACATTGTACTTTTCACCCTGGCGCGCGTTACCTGTCTTTTTCTGTTTGAATGCTTTCTTACCGCTGCCTTCCACATCGGAAACAGTTTTTACCGCATGTGTACCGGCACGGGACTTTGCACGCTGCCATGTAACAACACGATGCAAAATGTCCGCGCGTGGTTCTATACCAAAGATGCTGTCCTGCAAATCAGCCTTACCAACTGCCTTGCCGTCAAAATTTATAATATCTACTTGCATTTTATTCACCTTACTCTTCTGTCGCTGTTATTTATTATTCCGCAACAGCTTCTGTTTCGGTTTCATTTACTTGCACAGCCCCAGATTTTGTCGGAACAGGCAAATCTTTGTGTTCTTTTTTGATGGCATCGGTTACCAATACAAATGTACCATTTGCACCCGGTACGGCACCCTCAACGAAAATCAGATTTTCAGTTGCATCAGTACCAAAAACCTTCAGGTTTTGTACTGTTACTGTTTCGTTACCCATCTGACCGGCCATCTTTTTACCTTTCAGAACGCGACCCGGCCATTCACGCATACCGGTACCACCGATAGAACGATGTGCCTTCAATACACCGTGTGTTGCTTCCTTACCACCAAAGTTATGGCGCTTCATCGCACCCTGGAAGCCCTTACCCTTGCTTGTCGCCTGAACATCAACAAACTGACCGGCAACAAAATGATCCGCCGACAACTGTGTCCCTGCCGGAATCAAGCAGTCATCGGATACGCGGAATTCTACAACCTTGCGATAAGGCTTTACTCCCGCTTTTTCCGCGGCCACCAGCTGTGGTTTTGCAACATGTTTCGCCTTCGCTTCGCGCATGCCCAATACATTTGCGACATACCCGTTCTTTTCAGCTGTCCGATTTCCAATAACAGCGCAGTCACCAACAGACAAAACTGTCACCGGGTGTGCAACGCCGCCATCATCATACAGACGCGTCATTCCTATTTTAGTTGTAATCAATCCGCTACGTTTCATTTTATTATGCCTTTTTATTTTGTCAGAGGTTAGCGCGTTTTATATTTTGCATCCCACGCCAACCTAACAACTTTTTTTACAATTTAATTTTAACATCTACGCCACTCGCCAAATCCAACTTCATCAGCGCATCAACTGTCTGAGGGGTTGGGTTTACAATATCGACAACCGCTTTATGATTGCGAATTTCGAACTGTTCACGCGATTTCTTATCAACGTGCGGCGAACGGTTTACAGTAAATTTCTGAATCAAAGTCGGCAGGCGAACCGGACCAACAACGTCCGCGCCCGTGCGCTTTGCAGTCTTTACAATTTCTTCCACAGATTCCATCAGCACGCGGTGATCAAATGCCGTCAGCTTAATGCGAATCTTTGATGCAGGTACCATTGTTCGTTTCCTTATATTTGCCGGGCCGGTAATCACTAGCGCTTTTAATCTAGTTACACCGACCCACGACTGTTTCACTTATTTAATGATCTTGGATACAACACCGGCACCAACTGTACGGCCACCTTCACGGATAGCGAAGCGACGACCTTCGCTCATCGCGATAGGAGCAATCAGCTGTACAGAGATACGAACATTGTCGCCCGGCAGAACCATTTCTTTGTCAGCCGGCAATGTGATTGTACCAGTTACATCGGTTGTGCTGAAGTAGAACTGCGGACGATAGTTGGAGAAGAACGCAGTGTGACGACCGCCTTCTTCCTTCGTCAAGATATAAACTTCAGCTTCGAATTCTGTATGCGGTGTGATGGAACCCGGTTTGCAGATAATCTGGCCGCGTTCTACATCTTCTTTCTTTGTACCACGAAGCAACAGACCTACGTTGTCACCAGCTTCACCCTGATCCAGCAACTTGCGGAACATTTCAACACCGGTAACAGTTGTTTTCTGTGTCGGACGCAGACCAACGATTTCGCATTCGTCACCAACCTTGATAACACCGGATTCGATACGACCTGTTACCACGGTACCACGACCAGTGATAGAGAACACGTCTTCAATCGGCATCAAGAACGGTTTGTCAACCGGGCGTTCCGGCATCGGGATGTATTCATCGCAAGCCTTCAACAAAGCATCAATGGATTCTTTACCCAGACCGTCATTCTTGCCTTCCAAAGCAGAGATAGCGGAACCACGGATAATCGGAGCATTGTCACCGTCGAAGTCATTTGCAGACAACAGTTCACGGATTTCCATTTCAACCAATTCCAACAATTCCGGATCGTTCGCCAAATCGCACTTGTTCAGGTATACAACGATGTAGGGAACGCCTACCTGACGGGCCAGCAGGATGTGCTCGCGGGTCTGGGGCATCGGGCCGTCGGATGCGGCTACTACCAGGATCGCACCGTCCATCTGAGCGGCACCGGTGATCATGTTCTTTACATAGTCAGCGTGGCCCGGGCAGTCAACGTG